>Ga0265298_10000023_pt1 | contig 217284 bp, 202 predicted proteins | sample AusTroGonzalo_MG_3_FD_193486 | JGI IMG/M metagenome (GOLD analysis project Ga0265298, IMG submission 193486) | Bovine rumen microbial communities from tropical cattle in Woodstock, Queensland, Australia - Gonzalo_01 | ecosystem: Host-associated > Mammals > Digestive system > Stomach > Rumen ...
GCACTTCGTTCCGGAGACGGAATGAAATGCAGAGCAAAAGTCAGCCTGGTGACTATGGCGGAGGTGTCCCACCCGTTCCCATCCCGAACACGGAAGTTAAGCCCTCCCGCGCCGATGGTACTGTTCAGTCGGGAGAGTAGGTCGTTGCCAGGCTTTTTTATTTCTTTCTACTTCTCTAATTTTCTTCATTTTTAAAAATTCTTAAAAAATTTTTCTGAAAGTCAAATCAAAATTACTTTTTTTCCTGTATATACCATCGGAGGCAGTTTTATGTTTGTATTGAATTATTGTCACGGTGGATTTGATGGAGATATAGTCTCTGTAGAGGCAGACCTCAGGATGGGTATCCCTGGTATTGACATAGTGGGGATGGCAGATGTGGCTGTGAAGGAATCGGCAGAACGGGTCAGGATTGCAGTCAAGAACTCAAACCTTGATTTTCCTAAAGGGAGGGTGGCTGTAAACCTGGCTCCGGCAGGAGTACGGAAGGAAGGGGCCTATTTTGACCTTTCCATAGCGGTTGCCATACTTAGTCAGTTTGGCATTATCATGCCTAATGATTTCAAGGTTATGGTGCTGGGAGAGCTTGAGCTTTCGGGCAGGATCAGGGCTGTTAAAGGAACTCTCTCAGCTGTGATCGCCGGGCAGGAAGCAGGGGTGGACTATTTCATAGTCCCCGAGGATAACTATCTGGAGGCCTGTTCTGCTTTGGCAAAGAATATCTATCCATGTTCATCCCTTTTGAACGCAGTGGACATACTTAATGCTCTGGCAGTTCATGCTCGACTTGCAGCTCCGGTGCCGCAGCTTTCTCCCCAGGCCGCAAGCCAGGATTTATATGGAGACATGGCCGATATCCAGGGGCAGGAATACCTTAAGCAGGCCCTGCTGACTGCAGCATCTGGGAGGCACAATATAATGCTGTTCGGCCCGCCGGGAAGCGGCAAGACTATGGCGGCCCAGAGGCTTGTGACCCTGCTGCCGGATCTGGATTATGAAAAATCAATTGAGACCACAAGAATCCATTCCATAGCAGGAATACTTCAGAACGGCTGTGGCCTGGTGGGCCGCCCTCCTATGCGTATGCCGCACCATACCGCTTCCCTGGAGGGAATAATAGGGGGTGGAAAGTACCTGCGGCCTGGGGAGATCTCACTGGCCCACAACGGTATTCTGTTCTTGGATGAAGCGCCAGAGTTCCATAAGAATGTGCTCCAGAGCCTGCGGGAACCGGTGGAACGGCACAGGGTGGATCTGGCCAGAGCCGGGAAGAACTACTGGTACCCGGCCGATTTCCAGCTGGTCATGACCACCAATCCCTGCCCCTGCGGCAACCGGGGAAAGGCAGACAGCGTCTGTGTCTGTTCCAACAGCGAGGTGAGCAGCTACTGGAAAAGGTTAGGGGGTGCACTGCTTGACAGAATTGATATCCGCATTCCTGTAAGGCCGCTGTCTGCCGAGGATATGGTTGTATCGTCCAGGCAGGCGGCAACCAGCGCAGAACTCCGGCAGCAGGTGGAAAAGGCTCAAGGTATCCAGAAAAAGCGTTTTGAAGGGACCGATATTTGCTATAACTCCCAGATCCCGCCTGGCCGCCTGGCTAAATACATCCAGATGGATGAGGATGCTCAAGCCATATTTGCAAGGGCAGTGAAGCGGTTCTCCCTTTCCACAAGGGCATGCCATTCGGTGCTCAAGATTGCCAGGACCATAGCTGATATGGCAGGGTATACCGACATCATACTTAAAAAAGAGCATGTTCTTGATGCAGTGCAGATGCGCCGTTACGGGGACAGCGATTTTTTCTGGAACTGAGGATGCTGATAATTGAATTAAATCAGTTTATGTATTACATTGATTGCAATGGCAAAGCTGATTAAAAAATGTGCTGTTCCTGCATTCATCATATTTCTCTGGTGGCTTGTGGTGCGCTACTTCCATGTGAATGCATTTCTGTTCCCGCCTCCAGACCGTATCCTGTCCGCATTCAAGCGCCTTATGGAGCGGGATGAGCTGCAGAGACATATCAGCACCTCATTTGTCAGGGCCTTCAGGGGCTTTTCTCTATCACTGATCTTTGCTATCCCTCTGGGTGTGCTGTTCCATTCCTTCCGCAGGTTCTTCTCTTACTTCGACGGGTTGATGAACTTCCTGCGTAATGTTCCGCCCCTTGCCATGATTCCGCTTCTCATTCTCTGGTTCGGTATCGGCGAGGCTTCCAAACTGGCAGTAATTGTTCTTTCCTGTTTTTTCCCAATATTCCTCAACACCCTTTCAGGCCTTAACAATGTGGACAAAAAGCTCCTTGTGATGGGGGATTCCCTGGGGCTGACCCAGCTTGAGAAAATCCGTTATATTCTTATTCCAGAAGCTGCACCATCGGTGATTACAGGGCTCAGGCTTGCTCTGGGCAACAGCTGGCGTGCCATAATTGCAGCAGAGATGATTGCTGCCTCAAGCGGTATTGGATATATGATTCTGGATGCCGAGGAAATGGCAAAAACCGATGTGGTTTATGCCGGCATCATCACCATCGGTATCATGGGCCTTTTTATGGATAAGATGTGCCTTCTTATACTGGCGAAGCTCTGTCCATGGGTGGAGGATGTGAAAAGTGAGTGATATTTCTGTATCTGGAATCACCAAACAGTTTGTCCTGAAAGAAAGGACAATCACAGCAGTGGACAACATCTCCCTATCCATACAGGATGGCGATTTCATCACAGTAGTGGGACCCAGTGGCTGTGGCAAGAGTACGCTGCTCCATATAATCGGCGGGCTCCTTGCTCCTGACAAAGGCTCCATATCATTCGAGAAAGGAACCGGCCGCTGCGGCTTTGTGTTCCAGGAACCCCGCCTCCTTAACAGCAGCACTGTCCGGCAGAACCTGATGCTGGCCATGAAGCATATCAAAAGCAACAAGGAGAAGGAGCAGGTTATGGCTGACACCCTCTCTCTCCTTGAGCTCCTGGAGTTTATCGATGCATATCCGAACCAGCTTTCAGGCGGTATGGCCCAGCGTGCCGCAATAGGCCGGGCTCTGTGCCGTCAGCCCGATGTCATGCTCATGGACGAGCCTTTCAGCTCTCTGGATGCATTCCTCCGCAAGAAGCTTCAGGATGAGCTTATCCATCTTTATCAGGAACGGCATCTTACCATTGTTTTTGTGACCCATGATGTGTCAGAGGCTGTGTATCTTGGAAAGAAGGTGGCAATAATGAATGCTGGCCGCATTGTAAAGGTTGCGGATGTGGATCTGGACTATCCCCGCAGGCCCAGCAGCCTTGAATTCAACACTATTTCCGAGTCTATTCTGAATACTATTGCTGACTTGCGTAAATAACATAAAACCTGTACTATGGAATAATGGAAACTTTGAAGGGAATTCCAGCATCGCCTGGTATCTATATCGGAAAGGCATTTCTCTACCTGGAAGAAAAAATCAATATCACCAGATATAAAGTCGAACCCGACCGGATCAAGGATGAGCTTGAGCGGCTGGACAAAGCTTTTGAAGATGCACGGAACGACCTTGAGAATCTGAAAGTTGTCAACAGCGGTATCATGACCAGCGGAGAGAGCTTCCTGGTGGACACCCATATCATGATGCTCAGCGATCCAGACTTCCGTGGCAAGATTGATAAATATCTCAAGAAGTACAAAGTCAATGCAGAGGCTGCAGTCTACACCTCAATCAAGGAATATATCGGAGAGCTTTCCCTCTCTTCAAACACCTATGCCAAGGAGCGGATCAGTGACTTCCGCGATATTGCCCGCCGTGTGCTGGGTAAGCTTACATCACGGTGTCTCAGGAACCTTACTTCGCTGAATGAGGAGTGTGTGGTTGTATCCCGGGATATCCTTCCGTCCGACGCCATTGTCATGGACAAGACAAAGGTGAAAGGTATTGTGCTTGAGGCTGGTGGAAGGACTTCTCATACAGCGATCATAGCAAGAGCCTTTGGTATTCCCGCTGTGCTGGGTGTCCAGGATATACTGCAGAAAGCAAACCGGGACTGCACCATAATTGTGGACGGCTATGGTGGAAATGTCGTAATTGACCCGGACAAGGCCACAATAGAAGCCTATATCGAGAACATAGAAAAAAACCACGAGATTGCCCAGTCACTGCGCCGCTATATCCAGAAGGTGGCCCAGACCGACGACGGCAGGCGTGTATTTATCAAGGCAAATATAGAGTTCCCCGAAGAGATAGAGAATGTGGAAGCTCTGGGAACCGATGGTGTCGGCCTTTTCCGCTCCGAATTTCTCCTTATGCAGAACGAGTATCAGAAGGATGAGGAGAAGCAGTTTGCAGTTTATAAGAAGCTGCTTGAGCGGGCCAATGGTCAGAGCGTCACTGTCCGCACACTGGATATCGGCGGGGACAAGATGCTTGCCGACCATGGGGACAACAGCGAGAGGAACCCTCTTTTAGGCTGGCGTGGAATCCGATACAGCCTGACAGAGCAGGATATGTTCATCTGCCAGCTACGGGCTCTTTACCGCGCTTCTGTCTTTGGAAGCCTTAAGATTATGTTCCCTATGATTGCCACAATGGAGGAGCTGGAGAAAGCTCTTGAAATTGCAGCGCAGGTACGGGCTTCCCTCAAGCAGGAAGGCTATAAGATAAATGAGGATGTCCCTGTGGGAATGATGATGGAGGTTCCTTCTGCTGCGCTGGCAGCCGATGCCTTTGCAGAGAAAGTGGCTTTCTTCTCCATCGGAAGCAACGACCTTATCCAGTACACCATGGCAATGGACCGGGGCAACGAGCGTGTGGCATATCTGTATCAGCCTTTCAACCCAGCTATCCTGCGGCTTTTGAAGATGGTCATCGATGCAGGAAGAAGGCATGATATAAGTGTAAGTGTCTGCGGAGAGATAGCTGCAGATCCGCTGTGTGCCATTGTTCTCCTGGGTATGGAGATTGATGAACTTTCCATGAGCTCCCAGAGCATCTCTGTGATCAAGAAAATTATAAGAAATGTGCTCTTCACCGAGGCCAAGGAGACAGTTGCCGCAATAATGGAGATGGACAACGGAACTAAGATTTATAACTATCTCAGGACAAAATACAATGACAGATTTGGAATATATCTCTGAGAAAAAGTTCCCCTGTGTCGTTATAGCAGGCCGGCCGAATGTGGGCAAGTCTACGCTGTTCAACCGGTTCCTTAAAAAACGCAGAGCAATAACAGACCCAATACCTGGCGTGACCCGGGATCCAATAAGCGGCACCTGTGACCTGGCCGGCCGGAAGATAAAGCTTACCGATACAGGCGGAATCGATTATTCCAAGGAAGGTTTCGCCTCCCTTATCACAGAAAAAAGCCTTGCATCCCTGGAGGAGGCCGACCTTATCCTTCTGCTTCTGGAAGGGAGAGAGCTTAACAGCGAAGACCAGCATATTATCCAGCAGATGCGTAAATATACTGACAAGGTTTTCCTGGTCATAAACAAGCTGGATTCCCCCGAGAAGGACGATGATGTATGGAACTATCATTCCCTTGGATTCAAGACAGTGATAGGAATCTCATCTGCCCATGGAAGGAATATTGATATTCTGGTTGCCAAGATGAGGGAATTCCTGGATGCAAAGAATCCGCCGGAGAACGACCTGCCGGAGGATGAGGCACAGGACCAGGCCGAGAACGCACGGATCAGTGAGATTAGACTCTCTGTCATAGGAAAGCCTAATACAGGCAAGTCCACCCTTATAAACTGTCTTACTGGAAAGAATCTCTCCATAGTCTCTGATGTCCCGGGCACCACCCGCGATGTGATAGAAGGACAGTTCATTTACCGGGATATAAAATATACAATCTACGATACAGCTGGAATCCGCCGGAAGAAAAAAGTCACCGAGGATATCGAGTACTATTCGGTGAACCGTGCCATAGGCAGCATTGAGGCTGCCGAGGTAGTGCTCCTTATGGTGGACTGCACCGAAGGGCTCACTGATCAGGATAAGAAGATTGCCAGCCAGATTGTGAAGAAAGGGCGGGGAGTGGTCATTGTCCTTAACAAATGGGATATGAAGACCCACATTCCGAATGCGGAACAGGCCATGAAGGACAGGCTCCAGTTCCTGTTCCCTATCCTGGATTTTGCACCTGTAGTACCGATTTCAGCCAAGGAAGGGCAGGGAATCGACAAGCTGCTGGATGCTGTATTCAAGGTTAAGAAACAGCTTTTTACCCGGGTCAGCACATCAGACCTGAACAAGGCGGTGCGGGAGTGGGTGGACGATTATCCAGTGCCGGCAGCCAAAGGTATCAGATATAAAATAAGATATGCTACACAGCCCGAGGTGTTCCCCACCAGATTCATCCTTTTTGTGAACAGGGCCGACCGTTTCCCAGATGCATATATAAGCTATATCAAGAATAAGATCCGGAAACGTTTCCGTCTGACCAGCATTCCTTTTGATGTGGAAATAAGAGAGACCAAGAGCGGCAGAGAGGATGAGTGACAAAAAGACCAATGCCATGCGCATCCTGGATAATCTTGGAATAAAATACTCAGTCACAGGATATGATGTGGATCCAGACAACCTGGATGCCCTTTCTGCCGCCTCAAAATTAGGGGTTTCCCCGGAAAAGATATTCAAAACCATAGTGATGCGGAACGATAAGAACCTTATCTTTGTCTTCTGTGTCAGTGCCGAGTCGGAGGTGAACCTTAAGAAGGCAAGGGCAGTCTCAGGCAGCAAGGAGATAAAGCCTGTGAAGATGACAGAGCTGCTGGCCCTTACAGGATATATCAGAGGCGGATGCTCCCCCATAGGCATGAAGAAAAAGTTTCCTCTTTTCATCGACGAGACAGCCACTCTTTTTGATGAAATCTATGTCAGCGCCGGTGTGCGGGGCAAGCAGCTTATCCTTTCTCCCGATGACCTTGTCAAAGCCACAGAAGGCACATTTGCAGATGTGGCCACAACTGTTGCCACTTGAATTTATTATTTATATATAATACCTTTAAATTATGAGCAGTACTAAATCAGAAAATATTGTATCCCGGTTTGCATACCATGTGTTTATCGACGGATTATCAGGAATGGCTCTGGGCCTTTTCTCAACACTGATTGTAGGAACTATTCTGGCCCAGATTGGAACTCTTTTGGGTGGCTCTGTGGGCAAGACTGTAATAAGCATTGCCAATGTGGCCAAAGGGCTTACCGGTGCGGGAATCGCAGTGGGTGTGGCATATAAGTTCAAAGAGTCGCCGCTGGTGACTATCTCGGCAGCTGTAGCCGGCCTTGCCGGTGCCTTTGCCAGCTCCATATTGAGCGGCGCTGCTTTTGCAGGCGGAGCTCTGACACTTAAGGGGCCGGGGGAGCCGCTGGGTGCTTTCATAGCTGCTTTCATAGGAATTGAGCTTGGCCATCTGGTGTCTGGCCGCACAAAGCTGGATATTCTTATAACTCCTATCGTTACTATTGTCACAGGTGCCCTGGTGGGACTCTGGGTAGGTCCGCCTATCTCCAGATTCATGATAGCTGTGGGCAACCTTATCAACTGGGCTACTGTCCAGCAGCCGGTCATCATGGGTATTTTAGTTTCTGTTATAATGGGTATGTGTCTTACCCTTCCTATAAGTTCTGCAGCTCTTGGAATTATACTTGGTCTTTCTGGTATTGCCGGAGGTGCCGCAGTTGCGGGCTGCTCTGCGCAGATGGTGGGCTTTGCGGTCATGAGCTTCCAGGACAACGGAATAAGCGGTCTCTTTGCCCAGGGTATTGGAACCTCCATGCTCCAGATGCCTAATATAGTCCGTAAGCCTGTTGTATGGCTGCCGCCTATTCTGGCCAGCGCAGTCCTTGGCCCTATATCTGCCAAGGTGCTGGGTATGGTGTGCGGTCCTGTAGGAACCGGAATGGGCACCTCCGGCCTGGTGGGACAGATTGTGACATATCAGACCATGGCTGCAGCCGGTGTGAACAGCGGGATAATCCTGGCCGAGATTCTTATTATGCATGTGGCTGCTCCTGCAGTGCTTACTCTGCTGTTTGCATCGTTCATGCGCAAGAAGGGCTGGATCCAGAGCGGCGACCTTAAGCTGGATATCTGATTTATGCTGTCGGCTGCCAAGTACTTCCAGCAGGGTAACTATGAAAAAGTTATCCGCATCCTCGAACCTCAGGTGTTTGAGCACCGGGACGACTGGAAGTTCTACAGCTACCTAGGTTATTCATCCCTTTATACCGGGGATTTCGTCAAGGCAAGCTCCTATCTCAAGAGGGCGCTTCAGATCAATTCCTCTGCCATTGAGCTTATGTACGGGATTGCGGTCCTCCATCTCAAACGGGGAGAGAGCGCTGATGCAGTGCGTATCTGGCTTCATATCCTCCATAAGAATCCAGATGACATCTATGCGAAAGAGGGACTTGATTTCATAAATTCAACCGACAGCAGGCAGCTGGGCAGCCTTCTGACCTTGAAAAAGTGCCGCAGCCTTCTTCCCTGCCGGGATAACCGCAGAAAATATCTTACCAAGGTTGGGATTGCAGGTGGTATTCTGTTTATTGCTCTGGCTGCTGCTGTGTTCATAGCAGTCACCTGTAAGACCGGGGAGGTAATGTGAGGGCAGTGGTGCAGAGGGTGCTTGATGCCCAGGTCCAGGTTGATGGTCAGTGCATTGGAAAAATTGAGAGAGGGCTTTTAGTCTATCTGGGGGTCCACAAGGATGACACTGACAAGGATTTTGATTATATTTTAGACAAGGTGATAAACCTTCGGATTTTTTCGGATGATGCAGGCAGGATGAACCTTTCTCTCCTGGATACAGGGGGAGAGATCCTGGTGGTGTCCCAGTTCACTCTGTTCGGCGATGCCAGGCGGGGCAGAAGGCCTTCCTATGGGGAGGCGGCAGGCAACGAGAAGGGAAATCTCTATTACCAGAGGTTTCTGCATGAGCTTAAGGAAAAGGGAATAAAGACAGCATCTGGGCAGTTCGGTGCCGATATGCAGGTTTCATATATAAACGACGGTCCGGTGACCATACTTTTGGACTCGTTTAAAGATTTTTGATAGATTTTTTAAAAAAATTGTTGTAAAATCAAATCAAAATTAAAAAAAATGTTGTTTAACCATTTAGGAGGCCTTATATGGGAAAAGAAAAGAAAACAGGAAATGAAGAAAAAGCAATGGCTTTGGAAGCCGTAAGACTCCAGATGGAAAAACAGTTTGGAAAAGGCTCTATCATGAAGCTGGGGGACAAGGCAGCCAACGCAGGGGTGCAGGTAATTCCAACCGGTGCACTGACACTGGATGCTGCATTGGGAATCGGAGGTTATCCAAAGGGAAGGATCATCGAGATTTATGGTCCTGAATCCTCTGGTAAGACCACCTTGGCGCTTCACGCTATCGCAGAAAGCCAGAAACAGGGAGGTATTGCTGCCTTTATTGATGCAGAGCATGCGCTGGATCCAGTGTATGCCGCAAACTTAGGGGTAAACACCGACGAGCTGTGGGTGTCCCAGCCCGATACCGGCGAGCAGGCTTTGGAGATTGCAGAGTCTCTGGTCCGCTCCGGTGCTGTGGATATCATAGTCATCGACTCAGTTGCAGCCCTTACTCCACAGGCAGAGATAGAGGGGGATATGGGAGATTCCCACATGGGACTACAAGCCCGTCTTATGAGCCAGGCCCTCAGAAAACTGACCGGTATTCTTGCTAAATCCAACACATGTCTTATATTTATCAACCAGCTGCGTATGAAGATTGGTGTGATGTTCGGCAACCCGGAGACCACTACTGGTGGAAATGCCCTTAAGTTCTACTCATCCATCCGGATGGAAGTACGGAAGATAGAGACCATTGACAAAGGTGCTGATGATGTCATCGGAAACAGGGTCAGGGTCAAGATAGTAAAAAATAAAATGGCTCCGCCGTTCAAGAAGACCGAGCTGGAGATTATGTTCGGCAAGGGAATATCTGTATCTGCCGCTCTGATAGATGCAGCCATGGCTTTCGACATAATCCAGAAGAGCGGAAGCTGGTTCTCCTACAACGGTGAGAAAATAGGCCAAGGAAAGGAAAACACCAAGCAGTTCCTGGAGTCCAACCCGGATCTGTTTGCTGAAATCGATGCAAAAGTACGTGCAGCTTTGTTCCCAGCACCGCAAGAGAGTAAGAAAAATGAGTGATTTGACACAGGAAACTGCAGCAGTTGATGAATTTGCCGATATCCGGCCTTACGAAGGAAAAGAGTTTACCGATGCCCTTGCGCGGCTTCTGGCAAACAAGAACTTAGTCACTGTATTCCGCAGGCAGGCGTGGCCTGCATTCCCTGAGTTTTTTGCACCGGTGGTGGATACCCTCTGCCACTGGTATCTTAAATGGCTTTTAAAAGGTGTCAAAACTTCGGATGAGCTTCATGCCCTGATTCTGGAAAGACTTATTGGCTTTGTAGTAAAGTCAACTATGTCAGAGTTCACTTCCACTGGAAGCGAAGATCTGGAGGCAGGAAAGCATTACCTCTTTGTCTCCAACCATAGGGATATAGCTATGGATCCAGTGGTGGCCGACTACATGCTGCTCAAGCGGGGATTTAACAGCTTCCAGACTGCCTTTGGCGACAACCTTCTGACAAGCCGTGAGGTTTCCGATGCCATCAGGATAAACAAAGCCTTTATTGTGCAGCGGGGCCTTGAGCCACTGGCACAGCTCAAGTCTTCCATGACACTTTCCAGATATATCAGGGAGACTATATACAACAAGGATTCCATCTGGATTGCCCAGCGGGAAGGCAGAGCCAAGGACGGAGATGACAAGACCAATCCAGCCATAATCAAGATGTTTGCCCTCTGCAACAGGCAGACAGGACTTACATTCTCCCAGTATATAAACAGCCTTAACATAATCCCTGTGGCTGTATCCTACGAGTTTGACCCCTGTGACCGGCTCAAGGCCAGGGAAGCGGCGCGGCGTATGGAGAAGTCACTTAAGAACGAAGTTTACGAGAAGCGGAAGAACGAAGACTTCATCAGCATAGTCCTGGGTATCCAGAACAAGAAAGGGCGCGTCCACGTTGCCTTTGGAAAGCCGCTTTATAGGGAGGAGTGGAAGAACGCCAAGGAAGTGGCCCAGGCTATCGATGATTTCATCCTTACCCATTACAGGCTGTGGCCATGCAACTATGTGGCATATGATATCATGCATAATTCAGATAAATATGTGAAAAACTATACCAAGGAATACCGGGACAAATTCATGGCCCGTTTCAGGCGGATTCCTCCTGCAACATTGCCTTATGTCCTTGGTGCCTATGCAAAGCCGGTGGAGAATGCGGAACTCTATATTGAATAAGCTTTTCCTTATTATATGTCTCGCCCTGATTCTTGGAAGCTGTTCCGAAAGTGCTCCTAAGATAAGCCAGACTTTCTGGCAGATAAATCTTGTTCATGACCAGAGTACAGGCAAAAACTCCCAGGCTCTTACCATATTTGTCATGGCATCGGATGATGACGGCGTTGACGATATGGATAAGATGTATGTCATAAACGATGAGCATCAGCTTTACTGGGAAATTTCAGGCTCCAGCCTCAGATCGGAAAAGTACGGCGAGAACGAGGTATGGATGGGAAGCAACTTCATCACCATGTCTAACCCTGAAGAGAGTATTCCAAGCGGGACATACCGTATCATGCTGCTGGACTCATCGGGGGAACGGGCAAAGTCATCAGTTGTCATAAGCAACAACATAAAGGCTGTGCCTGAGAAATGGCCTTCTCTTACCAGAATGGGGGATGGAGTCAAGGTGGAGGGCAAAGCCGATTATGTCTGGGGTGTTCAGCCCGACGGTGCGTTCGGCGGTGAGTTCCAGGTGAAACCCGGGATAGTGAGCACCAGTGGCAAGAGGTTCTCCTCCTACTATCTTTACAGTTATCTTCCAGACCAGGGCTATGGCCTTATAAGCGGTCCTTTCTGATATAGCAGGACAAAAAAAGAGCAGCATAAAAGCTGCTCTTTTTTTGTCAGAATTACTTCCGATTATTTTGCTGCTTCTCTTTTTCTCATGTAGAGGAGGAATACAACCAGGATTGCGAATCCGAAGATGATAGATGCAAATGCATTCTTGATGAATCCGGCGAAGATGTAGGTGATGAAGGAGATGATTGCAACAGAGATTGCATAAGGCAGCTGTGTTGAAACATGGTTCACGTGGTTACACTGAGCACCTGCACTTGCCATGATTGTGGTATCAGAGATAGGTGAGCAGTGGTCGCCGCATACAGCACCAGCCATACAAGCAGAGATGGAGATGATCCGGATCGGGTCGCCTGCATCTGGGAATGCTGCGATACAGATAGGAATAAGGATACCGAAGGTTCCCCAGGATGTACCGGTTGCAAATGCAAGACCGCATGCAATGAGGAAGATGATTGCCGGGAGGAAGTTCTTAAGACCTGCGGCGCTGCCTTCAACAACACCTGCTACATAGTCTGCTGCTCCCAGGCTGTCTGTCATAGCCTTCAGGGTCCATGCCAGAGAAAGGATAAGGATAGCTGGAACCATTGCCTTGAATCCTTCTGGAACACAAGCCATGCATTCCTTGAAAGAGAGAACCTTGCGTGGCAGGTAGAAAATCAATGTGATGATAAGTGCTGCCATGGATCCGATAACCAGACCTACAGATGCGTCGCTGTTTGCGAATGCATCAATAAAGCCAGCCTTGTCCTCGCCTGTAGCGAAGAATCCGCCGGTGTAGATCATTCCAAGAACACACATTACAATCAGGATTACGATTGGGAATACCAGGTCGATGACCTTGCCGTTTCCAATAGCAATAATATCATTGTTTGATTCTTTTTCTGTCACTCTGGCTACAGCTGCCTCGAATTTCTTCATCGGGCCGAAGTCTAAGCTGAAGATTGAGAGGATAATCATCATGCCGATGGTGAACAGAGCATAGAAGTTATAAGGGATAGCACTGCAGAAGAGCGCGATACCGTTCTGTCCTTCCGGTGCAAATCCTGCAACTGCTGCTGCCCATGAGCTGATAGGTGCGATAATACAGATTGGAGCTGCTGTTGCATCGATAAGATATGCCAGCTTCTCTTTAGAAATCTTGTAGTTATCAGTTACAGGCTTCATTACGCTGCCGACTGTAAGACAGTTGAAATAGTCGTCGATGAAGATCAGTATACCAAGTGCGATTGTTGCCAGCTGTGCTCCGGTTTTTGTCTTGATATGTTTTTTTGCCCAGTTTCCGAAAGCAGCAGATCCGCCTGCTTTGTTCATGAGGCAAACCATAATTCCTAAGATAACGAGGAAGATGAGGATACCAACATTCCAGCTGTCAGAAAGCTGAGATACCATTCCATCCTGCAGAACATGCTCGAAGAATACAGTGAAAGATCCTCCGGCGTAGATGGCTCCACCGATAAGGATACCGATGAACAGGGAAGAATAAACCTCCTTGGTGATAAGAGCCAGGGCGATGGCGATAATCGGTGGAAGAACCGAGATAAAGCCAAAGTTCATAGTTTCCATAAATACTCCTTATTAATCGGATTATACCATAGAACAAAAAAAATGAAATAACTTTTTTTTACAATATTCATATTATTTTCTTATGTATATTTCATCGCTGTTCTCCTGACCGAAGGAGAATCTGGAGGTCGGCACAGTATGCCAGTCCCCTTTGGTGTCTGTATCAGCCGAGGTGCTGGATCGGCATATGGACCGGGTGGCGGTGGAGTCGGAGGAGGGGACACAGTCTTCGGGAGTTATCTCATCTCCTTCTGTCTTCCAGCCACCATCCTCTGCAATCTCATCGGCCTGAAGCATGAATTTGGCGCTGCCGAACCCCCGGTAGTTTTCGTCCGACTCCGATGTCCGGTTGGTGTAAATGACTGCGTCCATAAGCTCTCCATAGGGGTTGGTGTAAAGCGTTATGGCACCGTTGTTCCCCGAAAGGCCGCTTCCTCCCTGAACCCAGAAGTCCCAGGCCGTGTCACTGGAATCATACCCCTTGGACACATCCTGCCGTTCCTTCTCATTCACTTCGGTCTCTATCCCTTGGGGCTTCAGATGGATAAGCACATAGTCCCCGGCCTTAACCCGGAAGGAGGGCAGGATGAACTTGTCCTGGAATGTAGTCTTGGTCCCACCGAACAAAGTTATTCCCGCGGCGTTGCCACCTTTTTTCACATACAGCTCAACAGTGTCCGGGTGTTTTCCAGACCCGTTGGTGGTGAACTCGTTTATAAGCAGAAGAGGCAGGTCTGGATTGAAGCCGAAGAATGTCATTCCGAAAGAGGTTGAGTTGCTCTTTGAATCCTGTACTGTACCTTTTATAAAGTACTCCTCACCAGCCTCCAGAGCCTGGGCTGGGTAGACATCAACTGTCTGCCCATGGCATTCCACTGAAGATATACCTACCTCAGGCACAATCATGAAAGCAGAAGGGTCGGCCGATATCTCCTTGTCGAACTTAAGGGTTATCAGATTGGGAGAACTGTTTAATACCTCGGTCGCCACCGGCGGGGCAGCTGTGCTCTGGGTTGGTTTCTTTTCGGCCGGCAGCGGTGTGCATGCACTTAAAAGGGCTAAACAAGCCAGCGGAATTTCAAAAAAATGTACTGTCATATTATCCTCCTGCCCTTATACACACAAAAAAATGCAATTTTGCTTGAATTTTTCTTCTATTTTTAAAAAATTTTTTTTAAATGCCGATAAAATAAGTAATAAACATACTGGGAGCATTAAAATGTGTGGAATTATCGGATACGTAGGGAAGAAACCATCATCAGAAGTCCTTCTGGAAGGGCTTAAGAGACTTGAATACAGAGGCTATGACTCGGCTGGAATCTGCGTCGATTCTCCGGAAGGCTTCAAAATCATCAAATCCACAGGCAAGCTCAAGAACCTCTTGGCAATCGTTCCTCCTCGTCCTTTCGGCCATAACGGAATCGGCCATACCCGGTGGGCAACCCATGGCGGCGTAACCGAGGCCAATGCCCATCCACACACAGACTGCAGCGGCAAGATTGCAGTAGTCCATAACGGAATCATAGAAAACTACGAAAAGCTCCGTGAGCTTCTCAAGGACAAGGGACATTCCCTCAGGTCCGACACCGATACAGAGGTTGTGGCACACCTTATCGAGCAGTGCTACAAAGGAGACCTGACCAAGGCTGTCCTTGAGACGTTGAGCCTTCTCAAGGGAACCTACGGGCTGGTTGTAATGCATCAGGATCACCCTGACATGCTGGTTGGAGCACGGAACGGTTCTCCGCTCATCATGGGAGTAGGGGACGGCGAGATGTTCCTGGCCTCCGATGCCTCTGCCATCATCAGCTACACAAAGCAGGTGATCTACCTTCAGGACGGCGAGGTTGTCACAGTTACACCAGACAGCTTCCAGACCATGGACCTGGACGAGAATGTCATTGATAAGAATATCGATATAATCGAGTGGGAGGCCGAATCCTTCGAGAAGAGCGGCTATGACCACTACATGCTCAAGGAGATCTACGAACAGAGCGAATCCATAGTCCGGGGTATGAAGGGAAGGCTTGACAGAGCCCATGCCACAGGACATCTGGGTGGCCTCAACATGACAACAGAAGAACTCCTTAAGGTGGAACGGGTTGTGATTATCGCCGCAGGAACCTCCTATCACGCTGGTCTGGTTGCAGCATACCTCTTGGAAAGCATGGCTGGAATTCCGGCTCATGCAGAGATTGCATCCGAACTCCGGTACCGCAATCCGATTATCGAGAAAAATACACTTTACTTTGCAATATCACAGTCTGGTGAGACCATGGATACCCTCTATGCCATGAGGGAACTCCAGAGAAAGGGTGCCAGAGTCCTGGGAATCTGCAACGTGGTTGGATCTACCATTGCCCGTGAATCGGACGGTGGTGTCTATATCCACTCTGGTCCGGAGATCGCTGTTGCCTCCACCAAGGCATTCACATCCCAGATGACAGCTATGTATATCTTTACCCTTATCATGGCCCGGCTCAGGAATATGTCCTTCGAAGATGGCCTTGAGTTCATCGACGAGATGGAGGCTGTGCCTGAAAAACTTAAGACTATATTCAAGTGTGCATCTAAAATTGAGGCTATTGCAAAGAAGTACTGCCATACCGAAAGCTTCCTGTTCCTGGGCCGCGGTATCAACTATCCTGTAGCCATGGAGGGGGCGCTCAAGCTCAAGGAGATTTCTTATATCCATGCCGAGGGCTTCAGTGCGGCAGAGATTAAACACGGTCCTATCGCTCTTATCAATGAAAAGACACCGTCATTGTTCCTGGTCACCGACGACCGGCTTCACGACAAGATCATATCCAATATGAAGGAAGTGAAGTCCCGCGGAGGCAAGATTATCGCAGTGGCAGCAGAAGGAGACAAAGATGTGTACGGTATTGCTGATGATGTTATTGAAGTTCCGAAAACTGTGGAGTACATCTATCCGTTCCTGATGAGCGTGCCTCTGCAGCTTCTGGCCTATTACTCAGCGCTGGAGCTTGGCCGGGATGTGGATCAGCCCAAGAACTTGGCCAAGAGTGTCACCGTAGAGTAACTACTCCGCTAACCACCAAAAACCTGACAGACAATATCCAGCAATCTGCTGCCAGCAATAAGGCACCCCGGCTCGGTGGTCCTGCTCCCTTCGGGCCAGGGATACCGCCCGTGGTGTCTTTTGCTGTCATTCTACTACTGTTATCTCCTGTCAGGCTTTTGTGGTTAGTTTTCGTACTGTGTGGGGGATTATGGAATATACTCCATAACTTCTTCTACTTTGCACTGAAGGATAGAACAGAACATCTCGATTGTGTGGGTGCTTACGCTTTCATTTCGCTTCATGCGTGTCAACTGACCAGGACTGACATTGAATTTATGAATCAGCGCATATTGAGTTATTCCTTTTTGACGCATGGTTTCCCACAGCCGATCATAAGAAATCATGCTTTTTCCTCCAGTCAAGTTCCCCTTGACATATGATAACCGTATTTGGTATACATATGATATTAACCAATATCGGTTATGGTATTGAAAAGGAGAAAAAATGAGTTTTTGCAAGAAGTGTGGGAGTGAATTGGAGGCAGGTCAGAGTTTCTGTCCCCAGTGTGGAGAACCTGCCAATTCTTATGATAATAGGATAAAAACAGGAAAAACAACTTATAAAGATGATATAAGCAAGATTATTTCTTCATTTTTAACTTTTAAGAGAGTAAGTATTGGTATTGCGGCCTTTATTATTATTCTCTGGGGATATGGCTTTATAAAAGGTTATTCAGATATCGAAAATCAAGTAAGTTTGATTACAAATGAACAGGTGATAGGTAGATTAAATCCTATTTCTGCAAATGGATATAAGACATATTTATATCATTTTACTAATTACAAAGAAAAAAAATTAGAGTTACAGGAACTATTAGATGATTTTTAATAATTCTATGAAATTGTTAAAAAGAAGAATTTATTTTTAAAAAGGAGATTAAAATGTTTTGTACTAAATGTGGAAAAGAAATTAAAGAAGAAATGAAATATTGTCCTGGTTGTGGAAACCCTGTAGATTCAACAAATGAAATTGTTAAGCCAGAAGTTGAGTCTGTTTCTTTACCTTATAAGAAAGAAGTATTTATTCGGGGAATAATTAAACCTACATTTACAAAATATGGAGGATTCCAAGATTGGGTAGAAACAATTTTTATTGTCATTGCTTTTTTATTTGGACCTATTATTCCCTTTGTTGTTTTAGGGCTTGTTTGGTATACTATTTTCCCATTTATTTTTAGAGAAAGCATTTTGTATGATGAAAAAACACAATCATTTTTTTATAATGCAAATTCAAATCTTGGATTTACTAAAGCTTCAATAAGCATAAATGATGTTAAAGGAGTTTGGATTGCTCCTGCCAAATTTGGGATTCTTCAAAAATTTTATATAATTAGTTTTGTAAAAAATGAAGAAGAGTCTTTAACCGTATATTTCTCAAAAAAAGATAATATGGAGGAATTCATACCTACTATTGAATATGCAATTAATAAAAGTGGAAAAGATATTGAAATTTGCCGTGATGATGAACTAATAAAAATGACTTGGACTGGGAAGTTAATTAGGGCAGGAAAAAAGATATGATAAGAACATTTAAAAAATGGAATATAGATATAATTAAAAAATTTTTATTATTGATTTTGTTAAGTGTTCTTTTGGTTTCATGTGACAAGAAACCAGGGCTTGATATGGTTAAAATTCCCGGCAAGGACTTTGAGATGCTTAGAACTGAGGTTACTCAGACGTTATATGAAGAAGTTGTGGGAAGTAATCCAAGCTTCTTTAAAGGGAAAAACTATCCTGTTGAAAGAGTTAACTGGTATGATGCACTTCGTTTTTGTAATGAACTGAGTAGAAAAATGGGTCTTACACCCGTATATTCAGGAAATGGAAATGTAAATACTGCTGCAGATGGTTTTAGACTTCCGACATTAGCCGAATGGAATTATGCGGCGCAAGGCGGTGAGGACTTTGTTTATGCGGGTAGTAATAACATTGATGAAATAGCATGGTATAGTGGTAATAGTAATAATGAGACTCACCCTGTAGCACAAAAGAAACCAAATGGTTATGGATTATACGATATGAATGGCAATGTGTATGAATGGTGTCAAGATACTAATTTTATTTTTACTTCCATTCTCGGCGATTGTCACTTTGTCGGTTTTGGTTGTTTTAGTGATGGTGCGGAGAGCAATAAGTTGCCTAACAGTATTCCTTATAGCACTAAAGCAAGAGACAATTGTGTGGGTTTCCGTATAGTACGGAATGTGGATAGGATTATGAAATAAAAGACGAGATATAATTCTTGTATAGACCGGTCGCAGTCAGCGGCCGGTTTTTTTATTGACAAGTACTTACTCATATGCTACGATTAATTAAAGACACCGTAAAGAGCAGGATTTGAACCAGCTGCCCGGGCAACGACCTTTTGGTCGCCTGTTACGTCGGGTTGGTTTCCGACTACGGTGTTTTTTTATTTTTTTGTTCCTGTTTCTTCATATCATCAAAAGATTCCTGCCGAATTCTTCGCCAGCCGACAATCTCGTTATATGGTTTTTGAGGGAAAACATCTATAACGACTAAATCATAATATTTCCCGTTTTTTACAATTGAATAGTAGTATGGTTGCTCTTCCGGTTTACAATATAAAATCTGATTTGCTTTGGTCAAAGCATTATTAATGATTTCTTTTTCTATTCCTCGAAATTCTGAATGTCTTTTCTGCTTTGTCAGAACTCTTTTTTTTAATAGAACTGCTTTAGTATCCTTAAATATATCAATCCAGACTTTTGTTTTAATTGCTGGCAATTTAAAACTCTTTTGAGGATTAATAAAATCAGTATCAGATATTTCTAATGCAGATTTAATTTCTATAATAGGAACACCATCTCGGTCTTTTTCCGGTTCTTTTTTATAGCTCACTTTGTCAATGTGCATAAACAGTCTCCTGCCTTATATACACAATAAAATTTCATTTTGATTTGACTTTTTGAAAAAAAACTTCAAAAAAAAAGAATATAGTTTGCACCTGCTTTGCAAGCAATAGAATTAAATAGGATAGTATAAAATCAAAGCACAGAAAGGCGTGCGGCGAGGTATTGGGCTCCGTAGCAACAAGTTCGTCGCACTGAAGCAAGTCCAGTGTGACATGAACTTGTCTACGGGGTACCCATCTACCGAGGCCGTACCCTTATCTGTGCCTTGATTTATAGATAATACTGTTATAATATAATTTTATTAGGAGGCAGCAGGTGGTAAACTATTTCAAGCAGTTGTTCAAGTCCCTGAACGCCAATAGGGCGCCGGGGGAGCTGGCACACGCCTTTTCGCTGGGAATGCTGCTGGCATTTGTTCCCAAAGGGAATCTGCTCTGGATTTTCCTTTTCATATTCACATTCTTCTTGAGAATCAACCGGGGAACCCTATTCCTCAGCATCATCCTAGGCTCTATCTTCATCCCGCTGGTAGACCCCCTCTTTGACACCACCGGCTATGCAATCCTGACCCATCCGGCACTGACACCCACCTTTGCCAGGCTGCTGGATACCCCCTTCGTGGCATTCACCCGCTTCAACAACACTATAGTGATGGGCGGTCTTGCCTGGGGTATAATCCTCTACATACCGCTCTACATCCTGGCCCGCATATTCATCCGGGTATGGCGCAACACACTGTATCAGTATTTTGTACGGAGCAAGGCATATCAGTTCCTTATGAAGGTTCCACTCCTCAAATTGATCCTCAAGATAGGGGAGGTGACCCATGAGTGATTTCAACCGGGACAAGCTTCCTAAGATCTTCAAGCGCAAGTACAACCCAAAGAGCCTCAAGCGCAAGCTTCTTTCCCGCATCTACATAGATGACGACCGGGAATATGTCAAGGGGCTTTTTGAACAGAACGACAAGATTCTCCAGATTTCTGATGACCGCACCTTCACCAAGGATGAGGTCAAGCGGCTCAAGGAGATGGCTTCTCAGATAAAGAGCCAGAAGGGGCGTGTACATATCATCTGGATAGCCACCCTTGTGATTCTTATCGCCACCATGGTGACACTGGTCAACATCTACAAGAACCCGCTGGTAAAGCGTGGGCTTAAATACGCATTGGAGAACATCTTCTGGGCAAGGGCCGACATCGACTATGTGAACCTGAAGATATTCGATTCCAGCCTTGTTATAAAAGGTGTGGCTGTGGCCAACAAGGACAAGCCTATGGAGAACCTGTTCGAGGTGGGCAACATCTCTGTAGACTTCAATCTGGTGGAGCTCCTCAAGAAGAAATTTGTAATGGACCTGGCCCAGTGCACAGGGATAACCTATGGTACTCCGCGGAAGACATCCGGCGCTCTGCCTGATTCGGTGCTGAAGGCTAAAAAAGAAAAGCAGAGGAAACGGGATGAGGCTTTTGAGAAAAAGAAAGAGGAGCTTCTTGCAGCCCTGGCTGCCAATGCAAAGGACGAAATCACCGACATCATCGGATTCTACGATCCGGAAGAGTTCCTCAATGAATCCCTCAACTCACTGCAGACCCCGGCTATGAAGGACGAGATCGTCTCTGACATGACCACAATCTACAATGACTGGCAGGACGAGATCGAGACCACCAAGGACCAGGTGAAGGAGTTCGGCAAAGAGGTCAAGAAATACACCAAGATGGATCTGAGCAAGATTGACACTCTGCAGGAGCTCAACGATCTTCTGATGCAGGTGAACGAAACCAAGAAAAAGGCTGAGGCATTTGAGAAACGGGCCGAGGATATTTCTGACCACTTTATCCGTGACACCAGGACAGTGCAGGGGCTTGCCGACAAGTTCCAGAGCTCTGTGAAACACGATTCCAACTATATCCAGAACCGCATAAAATCCATCAAGGTTCCTAACATCGATGATGGCAAACGCTTCATCTCCAGCAGCTTTGACACCTTCTTTGCCACACTCCTGGGCAAGTGGTATCCATATATTAAAGACGGCATCGACATGGCCAAGGATTTCCAGTCCTCCGGAAAGACACTGCCTAAACTGCCTGAGAAAGAGAAGAAGCAGAAAAAGCTGGTGGTACGCCTCAAGGGCCGGGACGTGACCTATAGGAAAGACCTGCCGTCGTTCCTGATGAGGGAGATACGGCTGGGTGGCAACTCACCTGACAAGAAGTTCTCCATAGAAGGAACAATCTTCAACATCTGTAACGATGCAGACCTGCTGGACAAGCCTATAACAGGAGCCATCGACCTGATCAGGGACAGCTATACAGAGAACCTGGATTTCCTGGGAGACTTCAGGACCAACCCGAAAGGAAACATGGTTGATGTGAACTTTACAGGCAAGACTTATCCTATCAAGCTTCAGGTGCCAAATACAAAGAATCTTAGAGGTATACCTGTCATCGACGGAAAGGCTTTGGTGAAGGCAAGCATCTTCTACGACAAGAACGAGAAATTCGGCACCTCCGCCTACCTTATGATCGACCCGGCTACAGTCTCTGCAAAATCTTTCAAGCCAGAGTTCATCTACGACCTGTATGCCCGTGTCCTGGCTACAATAAAAGAGGTCGACTTCGGCATCGGCTTTGCCTATTCCCAGCAGGAGAAACTGGACTTCTCGCTTGAGACCGATGTGGACAAACAGATTGCCCGGGGTCTTAAGCAGGTTATGAACGAAGAGCTGGATAAACTCAAGAAGCAGCTGGAGAAAGAGGTCAACAGCCGGCTTGAGAAGATTTCCAGAGAATTCTCGGAACAGGTTGAGAAATATACCGGCATGAAGACTATAGTGTTCACCAATGTAAGCGATCTCAAGAGCTTTGTGGCAGACCTGGACAACCAGCAGAAGAAGCTGCAGAAAGAGGTTGAGAAGATGGTGAAGAAAGAGGTGGACAAGCAGGTGAACAAGGCTAAGGAAGAGGCTCAGAAGCAGGTCGATAAGCAGACCGAGAATGCCAAGAAAGAGATTAACAAGGCAACAAAAGATATGCAGAAGGAGATGAAGAAGAGTCTCAAGAGCCTCTTCTGACAGGAGTTATAATGAAAGCACTTATCATAGGCGGCGCAGGATATATCGGTTCCCATGTGGCACGTCATTTTCTGGACAACGGCCATCAGGTTACTGTATTTGACAACCTTTCCACAGGGCAGATGGTCAATATCTTTCCCGATGAGGATTTCATAAAAGGGGATATCCTTAACCCGGCGGAGCTGGACAGCGCCATGGCGGCTGGCTACGACCTGATCATCCACCTGGCTGCATTCAAGGCGGCGGGGGAGTCCATGGAAAAGCCGGAGAAATACTCGGTCAACAACATCACCGGCACCATCAACATCCTTAACAGTGCTGTCAAGGCTGGCATAGAGAACCTCGTATTCTCCTCCTCCGCCGCCGTGTATGGAGAGCCGGCCTACCTGCCGATAGACGAGGAGCATCCCAAGGATCCGGCCAACTACTACGGCTATACCAAGCTGGCTATCGAGCAGTTCTTAGGCTGGTACGACAAGCTTAAGGGGCTTAAGTCCGCCGCCCTCCGGTATTTCAATGCAGCCGGCTACGACGGACAGGGACGCATCAAGGGGCTGGAGAAGAACCCGGCCAACCTGCTCCCTATAATCATGGAGGCGGCGGCTGGAATCAGGGACCGGCTCTCCATATTCGGCAACGACTACCCGACCCCGGACGGTACCTGCATAAGGGACTACATCCATGTCACCGACCTGGCCACCGGTCATCTGGCAGCCGCCGAGTACCTGATGAAGAACAGGCAGAGCCTTGCGGTGAACCTGGGTACAGGCAATGGAATAAGCGTACAGGAGATGGCTGACAAGGCAAAGGCTATAACAGGGGTGGACTTTAAAGTGGAATATGCCCCTCGGCGGCCCGGGGATCCGGCAAACCTGGTGGCCAGCTCGGACAAGGCTCTCAAGCTTTTGGGCTGGAAGACTGTCCACAGCAGTGTGGAGAACCTTATCTCCACTTCCTGGAATATGTATAAATAACATAATTGAATTAATACAATTATTGTGGTATAAAACAAAAAAACACTTTTTCACATAATTAGGAGAGAAAAATGAAAAAAGTATTGCTGTTTGCTTTGATTCTTCTTCTTGCTGCAAGTGTATGCTTTGCAGGCGGAAGCAAAGAGAAAAAAGTTATCAACGGAATTGCAGACCTTGAAGGTCTTAAGATTGGTGTCCAGACCGGAACAACAGGCGAGGCTTGGGTTCAGGACAATGTAAAGGGCGTTAAGCTTAATTCTTTCAAGAGCGGTATCGATGCAGCACTTGACCTTAAGAACGGTGCAATCGACTGCGTTGTAATCGATGAGCTTCCTGCACAGGCAATCGTAGAGAAGAACCCTGGACTGGCTATCATCCGTGCCAAAGAGTTCTCTGACAACAAGGAAGAGTATGCTATCGCAGTAAAGAAAGGCAACAAGGCAGTTCTGGATGTTGTAAATGCAACAATCAAAGAGCTCCAGTCCAACGGCGGTTACGAGAAGCTGGTTGCAGCTTTCATGCCTGCTGACGGAAAGATTGTCATTCCTACCATTGCAAACAATGCAAAGGCTGGTACAATCAAGCTTGGAACAAACGCAGCATTCCCTCCATTCGAGTATGTAGAGGGCAAGGATATCGCTGGTTTCGATATCTCCATGGGTGAATACATTGCAGCAAAAGCTGGTGTAAAGCTTGAGATTGTTGATATGGCATTCGACAGCCTTATTCCTGCACTTCAGGCAGGCACCATCGACTTCATCGCAGCTGGTATGTCAATCACCGAAGAGAGAAAGAAGAATGTTGACTTCTCAATTCCATACTATGCTTCTGAGCAGGTCATCATCGTAAGGAAATAATGTTTCAATCCATATATGACACAATGATAGCGGGGCAGCGCTATGTCCTGATTTTTCAGGGCTTGGGCGTCACCCTGCTCATTGCTATCTGCGCTATCATAATAGGAACAATTCTGGGCTGTATCCTGGCCCTGATGAAAATCTCCGACAACCGGCTCCTCAAGGGGATCGGCACTCTGTACACCACTGTGCTCAGAGGACTTCCTCTTGCCACTCAGCTGATGATCTTCTACTTTGTTGTATTTGCTCCGCTGCACCTGCCCAAGCTGATTGTGGCTATTCTTGCATACGGTCTCAACTCGGGGGCCTACTGCACCGAGATTTTCCGTGCCGGAATCCAGGGTGTGGATATCGGTCAGACCGAGGCCGGCCGTTCTCTGGGACTTTCCAAGAGGCAGACCCTGTTCAAGATTATACTGCCCCAGGCGGTGAAGGCTGTGCTTCCTACCTATACAAGCGAGTTCATCGTGCTGATCAAGGAGACATCGGTAGCCAGCTTTATCGCAGTAATGGATATGACCAAGGCAGGAGATATGATCCGGAACGCCACCTATAACGCGTGGATTCCGCTTCTCACCTGTGCCATCATCTACCTTATACTGACATTAGGACTTACAAAGGTATTTGATATATTTGAGAAAAGGATGGCCCGAAGTGACAGATGAAGTTTTAATAAAAGTCAGCCATCTCCAAAAATCCTTCAACGGCACACGCAATGTTCTGGAGGATATTTCCATAGATATCTGCCGGGGAGAGAAAATCGTAATAATCGGACCTTCCGGCTGTGGTAAAAGTACATTCCTCCGCTGCCTGAATATGCTGGAGACACCTACCGGAGGAAGCATAACCTTCGAGGGAACTGTTCTCACCGATCCCAAGACAGACCTGGACAGATGCCGCCAGAAGATGGGAATGGTGTTCCAGCATTTCAATCTGTTTCCCCACCTTACAATCATGCAGAATCTGACACTTGCCCCTGTGACCCTTAATCTTAAAAGCGAGGAAGAGGCACAGAAAATTGCCTTGGAACTCCTGAGGAGGGTTGGTCTTGAGGACAAGGCAGATAAATATCCTTCAACCTGTTCGGGCGGTCAGAAACAGAGAATCGCTATTGTCCGCTCCCTGGCAATGAACCCCGATGTAATGCTGTTTGACGAGCCTACAAGCGCCCTGGATCCGGAGATGGTAGGGGAAGTTTTGAGTGTAATGAAGGATCTGGCCAAGGCCGGTATGACCATGGCAGTTGTCACCCACGAGATGGGCTTTGCCCGGGAAGTGGCGGACCGGATTCTGTTCATTCATGGCGGAGTTATCGAGGAAGAGGGAACCCCAGAGGATATCTTCGACCATCCCAAGAGCCCGCGGCTTAAGCAGTTCCTCAACGCTGTTCTGTAAGTTAAACGCGTATAAAAAAAGCCATCCCGAAGGATGGCTTTTTTATTTTCACTTTGCGTACTGTCTGAATCAAGCTTTGCCAGCTGAGAACAGGACATTGATATTCTTGTGCATATACAGCTTCTTAAGCTCATCCCGTGCTGGGCCCAGATACTTTCTTGGGTCGAATGCGGCAGGATCGTCAACCAGATACTTTCTGATTGCAGCTGTCATAGCCAGTCTTCCGTCGGAGTCGATGTTGACTTTGCATACAGCAGACTTTACAGCCTTCTGAAGCTCAGACTCAGGAATACCTACAGAGTCCTTGAGTTTTCCGCCGTAGCTGTTGATGATCTTTACATATTCCTGTGGAACAGAGGATGAACCATGGAGAACGATTGGGAATCCAGGAATTCTCTTCTCGATCTCTGCCAGAATGTCGTGGCGGAGTGGAGGAGGAATAAGGATGCCTTCTGCGTTCCGTGTGCACTGTTCCGGGCGGAACTTGTTGGCACCGTGGGATGTTCCGATGGAGATAGCCAGGGAATCAACGCCTGTTCTCTTTACGAATTCCTCTACATCCTCAGGTCTTGTGTAGTGGGATTTCTCTGCAGCAACATCATCCTCAACACCGGCCAGAACTCCCAGCTCACCCTCTACTGTGACATCATACTGATGTGCGAAATCAACAACCTTCTTTGTGATTGCGATGTTGTCCTCGAAGGATTTGCTTGAGCCGTCGATCATGACTGATGAGAAACCTTTCTCGATACAGTCTTTGCACAGCTCGAATGTGTCGCCGTGGTCCAGGTGCAGGCAGATCGGAATGTCGTATCCCAGCTCATGGGCATACTCTACAGCACCCTTTGCCATGTTCTTGAGAAGGTTTGCATTGGCATATTTTCTTGCGCCGGAGGAAACCTGGATGATTACAGGTGACTTTGTCTCAACACAAGCCTGAATAATAGCCTGCAGCTGCTCAAGGTTATTGAAGTTATATGCAGGAACTGCATAAGCTTCCTTGACTGCTTTCTTGAACATCTCTCTGGTGTTCACCAAGCCAAGCTCTTTGTAACTTGTCATAATAGCACGCTCCTATTTGTTTGTTTCTATTATTGTAGTACTGCCATATCCTTCTGTCAACCTTCGGCACATCGGATGACAATATAAAAAAAATATGTTATATTTAGTATAATGAGAAAACTGTTGTCTTTTCTTATAGTGATACTCCTCATAGCCTCCTGCGACAATAACCGGGCTGTCAGCACCAATGGTGTTTCCGAGACTGCTCCTATAGCCGAAGGGGAGGGGGTACAGAGAAGCCAGGACCGGGTCAACAGCATAGAGCAGAGCATAACTGCATCCCGGGTCAAGAAGAAAAGCCACCAGAATGTGATTTCGATAGAGAATTACGGCGAGAAACGGTTCCTTATGGCTGGGAAATCGAATCCTGTGGTGCCTGAGGACTTTGTTTTAGGGAAAATTGTAGATGCTGGACTTAAACCAGATTCGGCCGAGGCTGCAGTAGCACTGTTTTTTGACAGCTACAGGTCTGGGAAGGTGTCCAAGAATCCTGCCGATTATTTTATGGGTGATAACCGTACCCTGCTGACCATGCTTTTTGAGGAATGGCAGGACTCCAGATTCTTCCCGGCAGAAGTAAGGATTGGCAACGGTATTGCCTCCGGGAGCGAGACCAAGGTCACTGCCAGGTGTTTCATGGGAGACGGCGACTGCATATGCGAGTTTGTCATGGCCAAGGATGGGGCAAAGTGGAAAGTAAAGAGTTTCTCCGGCAACCTTGAGGAGATGACTGCTCCGCCAGAGAAGAGAGAAGAGTTTGAGCCGGAGGTTTACTACTTCTTCTAAATGTGATTATATGAAAGATGGTAAGAATATGAAAAAAGTTTTACTTTTTATGATGTTGGTTGTACTTTTACTCACCTCTTGTCATTCTCTTAAGAAAGACCTGGAGAATCCTGACCTTACTCCGGAGGAATTTTTCCAGAAGGCCCAGGAGGCAGTGATCGACTGGAACCGGTACAAGCTGGCCATACAATTCTACGAGGAGTTCATGCGCCGGTATCCCGATATGAAGAACAAGATCATCGAGGCAGAGTACGAGATTGCATTTATAAAATTCAAACAGAGAAAGCTTGATGAAGCTGAGGAGCGGTTCAACCAGATCCTTGATAAATATAATACTGACGAGGCTGTCTACTATCCTTCATGGCCTGCACTCATGTCCAACAAGGGGCTTGAGAACATAGCTGAAGAGAGGGAGAAAGGCGGTTTCTGGAAGCGGCTGTTCAATAAGAAGACCAGGAAGGAAAAAGAGGCCGAGGAAGAGTTCAAGCAGAAGCGCAGAGAGGCCAAGGCCAAAGCCAAGCTGGAGAAAGAACAGCGTAAAGCCGCAAAGAAGGCTGCAAAGAAGAAACGGGAAACCGAAGAATAAATGAGCGGCGCTCTGGATCCCTGCCAGGGGTCTCTGTATAAAGGTATTTTAATATTCAGTCTGCCTCTTATTTTCACCAACATGCTGCAGGTGCTTTTCAACATTGCAGATGTTGCTGTGGCTGGGCGTTTTGCCGGGGCTGCTGCCTTGGGTGCGGTAGGCTCAACCACAACTCCAATCTATTTCTACATAGGAATGCTCATAGGAATAGCCAGCGGTGTAAACGCCATAGTGGCCTACTATGTGGGAGCCAAGCGGGATAACCTGCGTAACTCCACCATCTACACTGCATTCTTTGTATGCCTCGCCGCCGGCATTGTACTTATGGTGCTGGGCATCCTGCTGTGCCGGCCGGTGCTTACAGCCATGAACACAAAGCCCGAGCTCATGGAGAGCGCGGTGCTCTACTTCTGCATCTGCATGATGGGACTGCCGGCACTGGCCCTGTACAACTTCGGCAACGCAGTGCTCAATGCCATCGGCGACACCCGCAGACCCCTGGTCTACCTGCTGGTGGCCGGGGTCATAAACGTGGCGCTGGATATACTTTTCATTGTCCCCTTCAAGATGGGGGTGACAGGTGTAGCCCTGGCCACCTCCTTAAGCCAGGGGGTGTCTGCGGTGCTGGTACTGAATGCTGTGTTCCGCCGGACCCCGCAACTGGATGTTAAGTTCTCCCAGATGTACTTCAACGGCAAAAGTGCGATACATATACTCCGGGTGGGGCTTCCAGCCGGGCTGCAGCACTCTGTTTTCGCCATTGCCAACAGCTTTGTGCAGATGGGAGTCAACTCCTTCAGCGCAATTACAGTTGCGGGGGTCGCCGCCGAGGACCGCCTGGATATCCTGGTCTACCAGACCATGGCTGCCTTCTACATAGCCGGTGCCACATTCGTGGGACAGAACTACGGTGCAGGCAGCAAGAAGCGGATAATGGACTCCTACCTTATAAGCACCGGCTTTGCTTTTTTGGCGGGGGCGGTCCTGGGCGGGCTGTTCTACGCCAACGGAAGGGCCCTTATAGGTATATTCTCCGGCGACAGCGCAGTTGTTGATGCAGGTATGAAAAAGCTTTTCATCATGTCCTTCTCCTTCTGTATCTCGGCTTTTATGGACGGTTCTGTGGCCGCAGCACGGGGGCTGGGCAAGACCCTGGTGCCATCCTTCATCATAATAATGGGCTCCTGCGTCTTCCGTCTTATCTGGATATTCACTGTTTTCGCATTCTTCAAGACTATCGAGTCTTTGTATCTGCTCTATATTTTCTCGTGGATAATAACAGGGGCGGCCGCAATTTTTTATTTTCTTAAGATTTACAAATCAATTCCAGACTGATACAATAAAACCATGCCTGTAACATATGCAAAAATCAATGTTTCTAACTTCCTCCACAACCTTGGGGAGATAAAAAGAGCAACTGGCCGTAAGATCTGTATGGCTGCAAAGGCCGACTGCTATGGCCATGGATCAACCGAACTTGTGAAAGCGGCTGAAAAAAGCGGTCTGGTGGATGCGGCAGGAATTGCTGATGTCTCCGAAGGAATCAAGCTGCGTAAAGCTGGGGTAAAACTCCCGATCCTTATTTACCGCGGCTGCATAACCGAAGGACTTGCTGATGTTGTTGAATACGATATCCAGCCCTTTGTTTCCAGCCTGGAATATGTCAAGGCAGTGGAGAAGGCTGGAGAGAAGGCTGGCAAGAAAGTCAAAGTTCATCTTAAGGTGGACTCGGGTATGAGCAGAGCCGGCTGCCGCTGGGAGGATGCCCTTCCACTGGCACGGTATATTGAGGCAAGCCCATATCTGGAGCTGGCTGGAGCCTGCACCCATTTTGCAGTCTCTGACACCTTCAGCGATGTGGATGTTGCAGACACTAAAAAGCAGATAGAAAACTTCAACAGAGCAATAAACAGCGTAAAGGGAGCAGGTATAACGATTCCCGTTATCCACTGCGCTGCATCAGGTGCCATTATTTCTTATCCTGAGACCTGGTTTGACATGGTGCGGCCTGGTATCTTGATTTATGGCTATGCCCCCAGCCGGGAGTGCGAAGGGAAGCTGGACCTGCGTCCTGTCATGGATTTTGTATCCCATGTGCTCCAGGTCAAGGATGTGCGGAAAGGGGAGAAGGTCTCCTATGGCTTCACCTGGCAGGCAAAGGAGGATACCACCATCGCAGTCATCGGAGCAGGATATGCGGACGGCTACAACCGGCTCCTCTCCAACAAAGGCCGGGTCTGCATAAATGGAAAATGCTATCCATTGGCAGGAAGAGTCTGCATGGATCAGTTCATGGTGGATTTGGGGACTAATCCCTATGGTGTGAAGCTGGATGACGAAGCTGTACTGTTCGGAGCAGAGAAAGGGGCTATGGATGCCTTTGAGGCAGCCGATATCTGCGGCACCATCTCCTACGAGCTGCTCTGCAACATCAACCCAAGGGTTCCACGGATTTATGTAGAATAAGGGGGCAGTGTGAAAGGCAGAAGCCTTAAGAACATTATTTTCAGGCACGCCATCATCTCCCTTCTCCTGCTGCTGTTCTCAATATTCATCATTGTCTACAATGTATCAGTTACTATCATTTATGACATAAACAACTCCAAATATGAGAACGAGGTCCAGATGACTGCAAAATATCTGGATATGTTCTTTGACAACACTGCCGAATCATTCCTTAAGATAATAAGGGATGATATCCCTCTGGACAGAAAGACAGGAGAGATATCCAAGTCCAAGGCAGTGCTCCGCTCAGGCTTCTTATGCAGAATACAAGGTGAATATCCGGTTCCGGTACGTTATTCTCCTGTAAATCTGGAAACCTTTTTTCCATCCGGCGGCTTCAAGAGCAATGATGATCCATATTTCTTCTCCACATCACCGGTCAAGGATTTATATGATTCCTCCACATATGAGGAGATATCAATCATTTATCCATTGGAGAATGATCTTTTTGTCATCGTTTTCCTGGACAGGACATATATAAATGGTCTTCTGGCGACATTGAAGAATGCAGGTGCTGTTCTGGAGAAATCCATGATCTATGATTCTGCAAAAAACTATATAACCCTGGAGAACCACTTCTACAACAGCGAATACGACAGGGTCTACAGATATGCCCTTAAGAATGATTTATATTTTGAGCTTCATGTTGATTATTCCAAAACAGAGGATGATGTATCAAAGCTTAAGATATCAATTCTGGTTGTATTCCTTGTTTTCCTTATCTGGCTTTTTATCCAGAACATCATTCTTGAGAAGAGGGTCTTCCATCCTATCAACCGCATGAAGGAGCTTATCACATTCATCTCCCGGGGACGGTTTGACATAAAGCTCCACGATGACAGCTATCAGGAGATATCAGACCTGAGCGACAAGCTGGATATGATGATAGAGAAAGTTGCTAATCTTACCAAGGAAGTCTATGAGAAAGAGATACTTGCCACACAGGCGAATATAAAGACACTCCAGGATCAGATAAATCCTCATTTCCTTCTGAACACATTGAATTCGCTGAAGCTCATGGCTGTGAACAGTCAGAATGCAGATATCATAAAGACAATCGATACTCTTGGAAATCTTATGCACTACGGGCTTTATGACCAGGATAAAAAGGTCTCTGTAAAGGATGAGCTGGAGAGTGTCCGGAACTATGTGGCAATAAATCAGATACGGTTTAAAAAGAATATTGTTCTTTCTGTAGAGTGTCCTGAAAAGCTGCTGAACCACCAGACCCTCAAACTGCTTCTGCAGCCTGTGGTGGAGAACTCCATCAAGTATGGATTCAGAACCGACAGACCGCTGGAGATAAAGGTTTCAGTCTCAAGCAGCAGCCGGGTGACATCCTTTGTGATTGCCGATAATGGAAATGGAATAGAAGAGGGAAGGCTTAAATATATCCAGGGGTGTCTTGAGGCTGAAAGTGCAGTGGGCTTTTCCCACAACCTGGGACTTATAAATGTAAACAGCAGGATAAAGATGCAGTATGGGATGAGGTATGGATTAAGTATCAGCTCCAAGATGGGAGAAGGTACTGCGATAACTATAAGGATACCGGATGAGCTATGCGATTACTGATGATTGATGATGAACCGACCAGCTATGAGATAGTCAAGGCGACTATAGACTGGAAATCTTTTGACATTGTCCCTGAATATGCCGGGAGTGCGGCGGAGGCGATGGAGAAGATCAAGCAGGAGATACCTGATATTGTCCTTACCGATATAATGATGCCCGGTATCGACGGCTTTGAGCTTATTGAGTGGATAAAGACCAACAGCTACAACTGTGAGATAATTATTCTCACAGCCTATGGCACTTTTGAGTATGCCCGGAAGGCCCTGGATTTCGGTGTGACAGGGTATCTCCTTAAGCCTATAAACGAGACAGAGCTCAAGGAGCTTCTTAATAAATCAATTTTAAATATCAGCCAGAACTCAAGGCCGGCAGACCATGGTGATTCTGTCAATTATTCCCTGCCGGTCCGGCTGGCCTGTGAGTATATCGAAAAGAATTTCCAGGAGAATATTAACCTGAACAAAATATCCAACTATGTCTCCCTGAGCAAGAATTATTTCTGCAATATCTTCAAGAAAGAGACAGGAATGACTATCTGGGATTATCTTATCAGAATCCGTATGGAAGAGGCCAGGAAGATGCTTCTGGAGACAGCTCTGAAAACCTATGAGATTTCAGAGAAGGTGGGTTATGATGACCCATCTTATTTCGGCAGGCTGTTCAAAAAGTACACCGGTTTCACCCCTGTGGAGTACAGAGACAGCAGCAGATGAAAAAGCCATCCTGCTTTTACACAGGATGGCAGCAAATCTTAGGAGAATTAACTATTGCTGATTCTCTTTAATAGATTTATCTACTAATTCATTGAGTTCCTTGAACATCCTGCACCAGGATTCTGTGGAGTAGTCCGGACCTATGTCGAAGGGTGGTGTCTCTACGCAGACATTACCGCTGAATCCCCGTTTGTTCAGCGCCTTGAAGAAGTCTCCCCATGGGAAGTTGCCATGTCCCGGCTGCAGGTGTGAATCTCTGTCGCCTCCGTTATCGGCCAGATGGAAGGCGATGAGATGATCCTCCAAAGCATAGTAGACACTCATCACATCTTTGCCATATGCCATGAGGGCGTGACCTGTATCCATGCAGAAACCCAGATTGGGATGTCTGTTATCCTCATACAGCTTTGTCATATGCTCATTGCGGCTTCCCAGCCGGCCGCCTGTATAAGGGGTCATGTTCTCCAGCGCTATCTTGAAATCAAACTGCTCGCCGAATTTCAAGAGGGCCTGAATAGTCTTGCTGGCCTGGCCGCAGATCCGGTCAATTCCTTCTTTCTCCACATCATAGCAGCTTAGGCCGTTGCATTTTCTTCTGGAGGTGGGATGGAGTATACCTATTTTTGCTCCGCAGGCTACAGCCCGCTCAATCCAGTATTTCATCCTCTCCACAACTCTGGTCCGGTCGCATTCATACAGGGCGGCGATATCATCCAGCACTGGTTTGTCATAGGGGAGATGGAACGTGTTTATGGAAAGGCCTGCGGCCTTGAAGTCTTCTCCTATTTTGGTGAGTTCTGAAAGGGAGCCGTTGAATATGCCGACCTCAGAAGCTCCCTCAATACCATAAAAGCCTGATTTCCTGCATATATCAATTATTTCTGCCGGGCTTTTCTTTGCTGCAAGAAACCCCTCATCATAGGAGGGGACAAAACGCAGGTTCCTGATATTGTTCTCCATCAAGCCTCCAGGGATTTCTCCACCAGCTCATTCAGCTCTCTGAACATCTTGCACCATGCCTCGGTAGAGTAGTTCGGACCTATGTCGAATGGAGGTGTCTCTACGCATACATTGCCCTTGAATCCCTTCTTGTTAAGTGCCTTGAAGAAGTCGCCCCATGGGAAGTTGCCATGGCCCGGCAGGATGTGAGAATCCCGGTCCCCGGCATTGTCGGCCAGATGGAATGCAATGATATGCTCTTCCATGGCATAGTAAGCGCTCATCACATCCTTTCCAAAGGACATAAGGGCATGGCCTGTATCAAGACAGAAACCTAAGAGAGGATGCTTGTTCTCCTCGTAAATTCTAATCATGTGCTCATTTCTGCTTCCAAGCATGCCGCCGGAATAGGGGACAAAGTTCTCAATTGCCAGCTTGAAATTGAACTGCTCGCAGAACTTTAAAAGATCCTGCAGCGATTTATGGACCTGACCGAAAATCCTGTCTTCTCCCTCAACTGCAATGTCGTAGCAGAGGAGACCGTTGTGGCGGCGGCGGTTGCAGGGGTGCATTATTCCTATGGAGCTGCCTACAGCCACTGCTTTTTCTATCCACCGCTTTGCTTTTTCTACAACACGGAGACGGTCGCATTCATACAAGGTTGATATGTCATCCAGCACCTTGTCCTCCCATGGCAGGTGGTAGGTGTCTATGGAAAGACCTGCAGCCTTGAAGGCTTCTCCTGTCTTTGTAAGCTCTTCTATTGAAGCGTCAAAAATGCCATACTCGGCATGTCCCTCTATTCCATAGAAGCCGGATGCCTTGCAGATGTCGATAATCTCGGAGGCAGATTTGTTGCCGGAAAGAAAACCATCGTAGCATGGTACAAAACGTAAGTTCTTAAGATTGTTTTCCATTTTTCTCTCTCCACTGGTGTTTAATACTTTATGTACTGCTTTAAATGAAGCTCTTCTGCCCGGTGGCAGGCCACCTTATGGTTGCCGAAGCACCGCAGGCATGGCATCTCTTTTTTACACCTTTCGGTTGCATAGTGGCAACGGGGGTGGAAGTAGCATCCTGTTGGAAGGTTCATAGGGTTAGGAATCTCTCCCTCCAGGAAGATAGGTGCCATCTTCCGCAGCGGATCCGGTTCAGGGATAGCAGACATCAATGCTTCGGTATAAGGGTGCATAGGGTTCTCGAACAGAGTCTTCTTATCTGCCTCCTCCACAATCTGCCCCAGATACATTACTATGATCCGGTCGCTTATATGCTCGACAATGCTTAAATCGTGGGCAATAAAAAGGTATGTGATATCCTTGATCACCTGAAGCTCCTTAAACAGGTTTATGATCTCGGCCTGTACTGACACGTCAAGTGCAGAGACAGATTCATCACATACCACAAACTCCGGGTTTACCGCCAATGCTCTGGCAATTCCGATACGCTGCCGCTGTCCTCCGGAGAAGGCATGGGGGAAACGCCTTAAGTGCTCCAGATTCAGCTTGCACAGGTCTGCTATCTCCCGGACCCGGGTGTCTATTTCATTTCTGCTCATGGTCTTGTTTGCCACAAGCGTCTCTGCAATTATATCCCGGACTGTCATACGGGGGTTGAGGGAAGAATATGGATCCTGGAATACCATCTGGACTTTGGTTCTCATCTTGTTGAGCTGTTTCTTCTTTAGCTTAAGGAAATCCACATTTGTCTCATCAGCAAAATTAAAAGTGATCTCTCCAGATGTGGGCTCTATTGCCCTCAGAATCAATCTTCCTAATGTTGTCTTGCCTGAACCGCTTTCTCCTACCAGACCCAGTGTCTCACCACGGCGGATTTCGAAGGATACATCGTTCACCGCTTTTACAACGGCGGTCTTTTTTCTCAGAAGACCTTTATAGATAGGAAACTCTTTGCTTAGGTTCTTTACGGTAAGGATATTGTCTTCCATGTTCTATTTCTCCTGTTCAAGGCATTTCCAGCAGGATACACTGTGGGTTTCGGAGAACATCTTGAGTTCAGGTGTTCTTACATCACACAGTCCTTTGATTGCAGATGGACATCTGGTGCAGAACTTGCAGCCTTTGGGAATGTCGAAAGGTCCAGGTATCTGGCCGGGGATAGCCTCCAGCCTTCCGCTCGCATTGCTTCCTATCTTAGGAATTGCCTTGAGAAGGTTGATGGTGTAAGGATGCCGTGGCTCGTAGAAAATCTCCTCCGCGGTTCCCGATTCCATTATCTTGCCAAGATACATAACCTGGATCATGTCTGCCATCTGAGCTATTACACCAAGGTTATGGGTTATGAAGATGATGCTCATGTTGAACTCTTCCTGCATATCCTTCATAAGCTTCAGGATCTGAGCCTGTATTGTCACATCCAAGGATGTGGTAGGCTCGTCTGCAATGACAATCGAAGGATTTGTGGAAAGGGCAATAGCTATCATGGCACGCTGCCGCATACCACCGGAAAGCTCAAAGGAATACTGGTCCACCCGCTTCTCCGGGTTTGAGATTCCTACCTTGGCCAGCATCTCAATGGCCCGCTCCCTTGCCTCCTGTTTGGTCATGGGGGTGTGGAGCCTGAGGCATTCGATCATCTGATGTCCAATAGTGTGGAGAGGGGAGAAGGCACTCATAGGCTCCTGGAAAATCATGCTTATTTCCTTGCCCCGGATGCTGCTTAAAACCGGACTCTTGTCAGGAAGCTCATGAATCTTTATCGGGTTTTCAGGATCCTTATAGTAATTGATCTCTCCGCTCTTTATCTCTGCAGTTTCCGGCAGGATACGCATTATAGCCTGGGCTGTGACGCTTTTTCCGGAACCGCTTTCTCCTACTATTCCCACAGTGGAGTTTCTGTCCACATTGAAGCTTATGCCGTCAATTGCCTTCAGAACTCCTTCCCTAAGGTTGAAATATATTGATAAATCTTTTACTTCAAGCAGTGTTTTTTTATCCATAATCATACCTCAAGATTTCTCTGAATAAGGGTCGGCCGCATCCCTGAGTCCGTCGCCTACAAAGCTGAAGGAGAGCACTGCAAGGATTACGAATATTGCAGGAATGAACATCCACGGGCTGTTCACTATGGAATTCAGGTTCTGCGCAGACCTGAGCAGTACGCCCCAGCTGGTCACCGGCGGCCGGAGGCCAAGGCCCAGGAAACTCAAGGAGGTCTCGCTCAGGATCATGTTCGGGAACGATATTGTAAGGTCTACTATTACATAACTTATGAATGTTGGAATCATATGCTTGAAGATGATACGCATATCGCTGGCTCCGCACAGCTTTGCAGCTACGATGAAGTCTGCATCCCGGATAGATATGATCTGGCTCCGGATACGCCGTGCCAGGGTGGTCCATCCGATAAAGCCCAGGATTATTGTCATCATGAAATAGACTGTTTTTGGTCCCCATTCCCTTGGCATAGCGGCCGCAACACCCATCCAAAGCGGATAGGTAGGAATGGACCGGATGAATTCGGTAAGACGCTGGAAGAAGTTGTCCACCCAGCCTCCGAAGTATCCCGACACACCTCCGATGAGGAGTCCTATTATGAATGCGATGGCAAGTCCCAGTATTCCGATGGACAGAGAACTGCGGGTGGCAAATATGGTGCGGGAGAAGATATCCCTGGCCATGGTGTCGGTGCCCCACAGATGGACAAAACCGTTATCCACGCCATACAGATGTATGGAGCCGGGGAGGAAGCCGAAGAGCTTGTATTTCTCCCCTTTTACAAAGAACTTGAGGGGCTGGATATTGGACTCGTCCACCACATATTCCATCTTGAGGGTCTCTTTATTTCTTTCTCTCTTGAATCCATAAACTTTAGGTGCAAGGGAGAAGCCGCCCTCAGCATTCTTGAATACTATTTTTGACGGCGGACAGAGTATGGATTCACCGTTGCGTTCGGTTGCACTGTATGGAGCGAAGAACTCAGGGAACAGGGCAAATATGATGAATATGGAGAGAATTGTCATTCCCACGATGGAAAGACGGTGCTTGCGGAATCTCCACCAGATAAGCTGCCATTGGGAAGCGGTATAATATTTAAGTTTTGCATTTTCATCTTGTGTCTTCATATCTTAATCCCCAACCGTATTCTTGGATCCATGATGGCAAGAAGGATATCCGAAAGGAATGTTCCTATGATTGTCATCAAGCTCATGAAGATAAGCAGCGTTCCTGCTAGGTACATATCCTGGCTTAAGAGGGATGTGAGGTAGAGCGGTCCCATATCGGGAATGGAGAGTACGACTGCCACAATAGGGGAGCCGGAGATAACTGCAGAAAGCTCCCATCCCAAGGTACTTGCTATAGGGTTCATTGCAACCCGGACCGGGTACTTGAGCAGAAGGGTTTTCCCGGATACACCGCGGGCTTTTGCCGCAGTCACATACAGCTTGCTTTTCTCGTCCAGCAGGGTAGCGCGCAAGGTTCTTATGATTTTTGCGGTACCAGCCACCGCCAGAACAACAGCTGCAACCCAGATATGCTTGAGCATGTCCATAAATCGGGCCAGGCTCCAGGGTGCATTCTGGAATTCAGGCGAGAAAAGGCCGCCGATAGAAGTATTTGTATATTTAGTGCTGAAATACAGCAGCAGCAGTGCCAGCAGGAAAGAAGGAATTGAAAGTCCTAGATATCCTACGAAAGTGAAGGCGTAGTCTCCTAAGGTATACTGCCTCATGGCAGAATAAATACCTATAGGTATGGCGATCAGATAAGTGAAGAGAATAGTAAGCAGAGCAAGACATGTGGTAAATGTTATACGCTCGCCGATTACCATCATAACTGGTCTGTTATATCTAAATGAGGTTCCGAAATCACCTCTGCTCACTATTCCCCAGATCCACTTAAAATACCGTTCATATACGGACTGGTTCAGGCCGTACCGTTCCTTCAGGTTCTCTACATCAGACTGTGATAAGGTTTCTCCTGCAGAGGCTTTCTCTGCCGCAAAGTTGTCGGCAAAATCTCCAGGAGGAAGCTCAATTATGATAAATACAACTATTGAGACAAAGAAGATTGTCACCAGCATGATTGCAAGTTTCGTCAGAATATATTTTATCATAGTTCTTTCCTAATTGATGATAAATGCTGTACTGCCGGTGAAGGCAGTACAGCGGATAAAATTGTTAATCCAGGTACCACTGGAATGGTTTTGTTGAATACTCGTAGTAGTATGTATAACCCTTGATGGTAGGATCAACTGCATTCTTGAGTCTTGAGCCGAATACAACTGGTCCCTTAAGGTTATATGCTGTTCCGATGAGGTACAGGTTCTTGCTGATGATATCTGACATCTGTCCAGCCAGCTTGTTGTATTCCTTGCTGTTGAACTCTGTCTTCTGGAACTGCTCATACATCTTGTAGAGTTCCTTGACATCCTTTGGAGGCTCCATGCCTTCCTTGCCACCGGACTTGTACCACTTGTCCCATTCAACACCGCAGCTGAACTCAAGTCTTCCACCGGAGAACAATGGCTTGAAAGGAGCGATCTCAGCATTGTAGAAGGATGGTGGCTCTCCGCCGTTGATTCCCCATACGCTGATGTCGTTGTCGTTGTCAGCCATAGTCTTGATATAAAGGTCTGTGTTGACTTCCTTAAGCTCAACCTTCACGCCGATTGCATCCCAGTACTCTTTAACAAGCTCTACGAACTCAGGTGCAATACGTGTACAGAAGTTGAAGTAGATAACCAGCGGTTTTCCGTCTGGGCGGAGCCGGAAGCCGTCCTTGTCTTTCTTAAGGCCGATCTCGTCCAGGAGAGCCTTTGCCTTGTCTGGATTATAATCTGCCATGTAGTTCTTCATCTTGTCTGTCACGAAACCGCAGGTTGATGGGTTTCCTGTAAGATACTGTGATGGCTCGGCAATACCCAGGTATACAATCTCGTTGATCTCTTTCCGGTTCAGAGCCAGTGACAATGCCTGTTTGAACTTGACATTGTTGAAAAGATCTCTCAGGACAGGATCCTTGTGGGTCGGGTTCAAAGCAACTGCATATGCTGAAGAAAGACCGTTGTCGATCAGCTTAGCCTTATACTTGCCCTTTGCCTCAGATTCCTTGAGTGTAGGGTATACTGTGATATCGAGACCCTGGTTCTTATGATCCAGCTCGCCGTTTGTAATCTTGAAGAGGAAGATTTCCTTGTCTTCGATGAATACTTCGTTAAGCTCGTTCATGTAAGGCATCTGATTTCCAGCTGTATCTACAATGTGGTAGTATGGATTGGCCTTGAACAGTCTGTGCTCTGTTGTCTCCTCAACCATGACATGGGACTCCAGGGTAGGAACAACCTCTGGTCTCTTGCCGGACAGGGAATGAACACAGTCTTTCCAGTCATAATAGTAAACACCGAGAAGCTCCACCCAGTCCTTATAACCTAAAGAAACAGCCAGTTTGTCTGCATCCGGGTTATATTTCTTGTGGAATTCCTTAAGGAAGTGCTTCGGCTGGAATGGCTGGCAGTAGTTGGTTGCCATAACAAGCAGGAATCCAGGAGCTGGTACAGCAAATTTATACTTTACAGTATATTTGTCTGGAGCTGTGATCTGGATCGGCTCTCCGCCGTAGATGAACATTGATTTTACTTTTCCAACTACATCAGCATTAAGCTGGAGGTCTTCCCACCAGAACAATACGTCTTCTGATGTGAAAGGCTGGCCGTCTGACCATTTGTGTCCTTCTCTCAGATGGAATGTAAGCTCGGTGTAGTCCTTGTTCCATTCATAATCTTTTGCAATATCCGGAACAATGGTCTTAAGGTCTTCTTTCATTCTTACGAACTGAACATGACGGATGGAAAGAAGCTCTGATGTACTTGACTCAGGTCCCTTTGACATGCCCTGGAATGTTCCGCCGTATTTTCCGATCTCGTTGTAAGGTGGAACAACAAGGACATCCTTAGGCAGTCTTTCTGCAACTGGTGGGAGGCCTGCGTTGTCAAAGATCGGGTTCTGCTTGAACTCAAGTTTCTTTCCTGTCAGTTTCTCATACTCTGCCAGGTCATACTGGCCAGGGTATTTGCCATCTTTCAGGCCTTTCATGTCTGCAATAGTCGGAGCATCGCTCTTTGGTCCGGAAGCTGCTGTACTGCCTGATGCTTTTTCACTTTTACCGCCGGCAAAAAGGCCGAGTGCTACGAACAACATTAAACATGTTAAAAGTAATTTTTTCATAGTTTCTCCTTTTTATCCTCGTTTGTCTCAAGTATAAGGCTGTAAGGATTAGGGTGGTTAGGATAAAATTACTGTTTTGTTCGGACTATGTTATGGAAATTTACTACGGTTATCAATCAGCCGATTTTAATAAAAATTACACCCAGGACAATGGACAATATACCTGCCAGCTTGTTGATGGTGGCCTTCTCCTTGAGGAAGATGAAACCCAGGAGCGCCCCGATAACTATAGAAGTCTCTCTGATGGGGGTCACATAGCTGGCCTTGGCCTCGGCAAACAGGTAGTAGATCAGAAGGATTATGGCATAGCCGATGAAGCTGCCGTAGCCTATGATGCAGGAATATTTCCATTCGCTCCTGAAGGTGTCCCGCATATGGCTGAAGGTGTAACCGCGCAGAAACATCAGAGAGACGATGGCAAAACTCATGGCCACAACACCCCGCAAGTTGTAGAGGAACAGGGGATTTATGCTCTGCACTGCAACCCTGTCCACCAGGTTGTAGCCCACCATGGAAAGTCCGTTGAAGAACGCGATCTTCTGCCTCTTTATGCTCTCCCAGATGTCAGAAAGCCTTCTTCCACGGGTGAGGGCGAAGAGGAATACTCCCAGGAGCACCAGGAAGATGCCCACTATTGCCATGCGGGATACCTGCTCGCCAAGGAGAATGGAGCTGAGTATGGCTATGAACATGACGCCGGTTCCCCGGGTGACAGGGTAGGCCATGGAGATGTCTGAACTTTCGTACATGAAGACCAGCAGCAGGGTATTGAGCCCCGCAAAGAAGCCTGAGAGCAGGATGACAGGGATGGCATTCAGCGCAAGGCCGTGGATTGCCAGCAGGACCAGAGTCAGAGGCAGGATTGTCAGATGGGACAACGCCAGCCCGGTGACCATGACCGAATAGTCCCCCGACTTTTTCTTGCTGAAGAAGTTCCATGTCGCGTTGAGGATGCCTGAAATAAGTGTAAGGGCAAATATGGTCGGGTTCATCCACCACTACTATAAACCCAAAAAATCCACCTGTAAACCAGTAGTTATTTTTGCCCAAAGGGTATATATTCAATTTATAAGACTTTTATGATGGGGGAACTATGTACGATATTGCAATCATAGGTGCTGGTGTTGTAGGTGCTGCGATTGCCAGAGAGCTTTCCCGGTATCAGCTCAAGCTTATTGTGGTTGATAAAGGGAACGATGTCTGCGCAGGAACATCAAAAGCCAATTCATCTATAGTACATGCTGGATACGATCCAGAGCCGGGTACACTTATGGCCAAGCTTAACAGCGAAGGCAACCCGATGTTTGACAAGCTTGCACAGGAGCTTTCTGTTCCATTCAACCGGTGCGGCTCTTTTGTAGTTGCTTTCACCGACGAGCAGGTGGAGACCCTGAAGGTGCTCCTGGAGCGTGGAAAGAAGAACGGAATCCCCGGCCTTGAGATTGTGGATGTCAAAAAGCTTCTGGAGAAGGAGCCTGCGGCAAGCCCTGAAGCAAGGGCTGCACTCTATGCTCCTACAGCCGGAGTTGTAGACCCGATGCTCCTTACCACAGCCCTTATGGAGAACGCTGTGATGAACGGTGCAGACTATAAGCTGAACTATAAAGTGGACTCCATCGACAAGACTGCCGAGGGATATAAGATCAACAGCGCTTCCGGCCCTGTAGAAGCAAAATGCGTGATCAACGCAGCCGGTGTCTACTCCGACATCATCCACAACATGGTTGCTGCCCCAGACTTTACAATAACACCAAAGATCGGCCAGTACTTCCTTCTGGACAAGAGCGAGAACGACAAGATCCAGTCTGTCCTCTTCCCTTGTCCTGACAAGAATGGAAAAGGTATCCTGGTTGCCCGTTCTGTGCATGGCAACGTAATCCTTGGACCCACAAGCGATGTGGACCAGGACAGGGACGATACCGGAACAACCGACGAGGCTCTTAACAGAGTACGCCAGGGCTGCTCCAAGCTGGTTCCGACCATCACCACCAGAAACTGCATCAGAAACTTCGCAGGTATGCGGGCCGAGCCTTCCACAGGCGACTTCATCATCAGAGAAGTAAAGGACGCTCCAAAGTTCATCGATGTAGCTGGTATCAAATCACCAGGCCTTTCCGCAGCCCCTGCAATCGCCCTCTATGTAGTGGACATTGTTAAGAACTGCGGCATCAAGCTTGAGCCTAAGAAAGACTTCAACCCCATCGTAAAGCGGACTGTCTTCATGAACCTTTCTCCTGCAGAGCAGGCAGCACTGGTCAAGAAAGACCCACGTTACGGACGGATCATCTGCCGCTGCGAGCGGATTACAGAGGGCGAGATTGTAGAAGAGATCCACCGCCCGATTCCAGCTGTTACACTGGATGCCATCAAGCGGCGCTGCCGCCCTGGAATGGGCCGGTGCCAGGGAGGCTTCTGCGGACCTAAGGTGCACGAGATCCTTGCAAGAGAGCTTGGATGCGAATGGAAGGATATTGTGCTGGACAAGAAAGGATCTTACATCCTTACAGGAAAGACAAAGTAGGAGGGTGGAGATGAATTTTGATCTTGTAGTAGTAGGCGGTGGTCCTGCCGGAATGGCAGCTGCCCTGGAAGCATATAAGAACGGAATCAAGAGCATTGCAATTGTAGAGCGTGATGTGGAGCCGGGCGGAATTCTCCAGCAGTGTATCCACAACGGATTCGGACTCCATGTGTTCAAAGAGGAGCTCACCGGTCCTGAGTATGCACAGCGCTTCATCAACATGACCAAGGATACCGAGATCAAGTACTTCCTTGATACAATTGTACTGGATATAGCTCAGGACAAGACCCTGACTGTCATGAACAGCAAGCAGGGTATCTTCGAGCTGAAGGCCAAGGCTATAGTCCTTGCCATGGGCTGCCGGGAGCGGACCAGAAGCGGTATCGGAATCGCAGGAGACAGACCATCCGGTGTGTTCACAGCAGGAGCTGCCCAGCGGTATATCAATATCGAAGGACAGATGGTGGGTAAGAAAGTCATCATCTTGGGTTCCGGCGACATCGGAATGATCATGGCACGCCGTATCGTACTTGAGGGCGGTCAGGTCATTGCAGTAGTAGCAAGAAGTTCCTTCCCTAAGGGACTTACCAGAAACGTAGTACAGTGCCTTGACCATTACAACATCCCTATGTGGTACAGCCACAACATCGTAGGAATCTACGGAAAAGAGAGAGTTGAGAAGGTTGTAGTCGCAGAGTGCGACAAGAAGACCAAGGCTGTGATCCCGGGAACCGAGAAAGAGTACGAGTGCGACACAGTGCTCCTCTCTGTAGGACTTATCCCTGAGAACGAGCTCTCACGGCAGGTTGGAATAAAGATCGACCGGAAGACATCGGGCCCTGTTGTCACCGAATCCATGGAGACCTCTATGGAGGGTGTGTTCGCCTGCGGAAACGTAGTGCATGTCCACGACCTGGTGGACTTTGTTACAGAAGAGAGCCGGAAGGCTGGAAAAAACGCAGCCCTCTACATCAAAGGGGAGATAACCAAGAACTCACAGCCTAATGTGTTCAAGGTTACAGGCGGCCTTTCCTATGCAGTTCCACATATGTTCAGACCGGAGAACCTGGGTGACAAGTTCGACATCCTTATGAGAGTGGACCGGGTGTTCGGCAAGTGCTGGCTGGTGGTTACAGAAGGCGGCAAGGAGCTGGGAAGGTACAAGAAACCGTTCCTGACCCCTGGCGAGATGATAAAGCTTACAGTTCCATCCTCTATCTTCAACGGTATGGCTGGAAAAGAGATCGGAATCACTGTAGAGCCTGAGGAGGAGAAATAATATGGAATGCTGTTATGAAAAGAAATTAGTATGTGTCTCCTGTCCTATGGGCTGCAGACTTACAGTCACAGTATGCGGAGATAATATCAATGTGACAGGCAACACCTGCAAGAGGGGCGAGGTTTACGGCAAGAACGAGGTTACAGACCCCCGGCGCATGATCTGCTCCACAGCACGGATCGAGGGTGGTGTACATCCAGTTGTTCCTGTAAAGACAGACAAGCCGATTCCTGAGAAGCTTAAGTTCAAGTGCATGGATGTAATCAATTCACTGAACCTTAAGTCTCCTGTAGTTGCCGGAGATGTGGTGGCTGCCAACATCCTGGACACAGATGTGAATATTGTAGTCACACGGAATATGTGATGATCAGAAAAGCTCGGCAAACTGAGTAAGCTGGGTTATTTCTTTGATGATGGGGGCAGGGAAGTCTTGCCGTGGTTTGAGGTTCTCATCCACCAGGACTCCTTTGCCCCCTATTTTTGTGTATGCGATGATAGTCTCGGGGGCATCGTCTGCTAAAAGCACTTCCGACGGCTCCAGCTTCAGGTCTTCCAGCACATAGCGGAAGGAGCGGGGGTCGGGCTTGCCTATGAAGTGGCAGAAGGGCAGGTCGTAAACTTTTTTAAAGAAAGGTGTTATCTCGAGATAGTCCATGACGTTAAGGGCATGGTTTGACCAGGAGTTTGTGAATATGGAGCAGGGGACCTTGAGCTGGTCCAGCATGGTTATGAGCTCTGCATTCTTGGGGAAGTGCTCCCAGAACCTGGTGGGGTGGATAGCCCTGAAGTAACCGTAGATATCGGTGAAGCCATACTTCCGCTGCAGCCAGTCGAGGGTGCTGGCGTAGACTCCGGCGGGGCGCTCTGCACGCATCCGTGCCGCCTCCTCGACGGTCACACCCAGGTAGTCGCCCACGAACTTGTTTATCCGCTTCACCATAGCACCCTCGACCCCGGAGGAGCGGGGGTACAGGGTGTGGTCCACATCCATCAGCACATGCTTTATCATAGCGGCAGGCCCATCAGTGTCTTGAAATTCCGGGTAACCTGTACCGCCAGCTCCTCCGGCAAGGTGCCGCGCAGGGCCGCGATGCAGTCGTAGGTATGACCTATGAAGCCGCTCCAGTTAGGGTACTTCCGCACCTTCTGGGGTGTGAGGAAGGGAGCGTCGGTCTCGGCCAGTATGCGGTCTGCCGGCACCTTGGCTGCAGCTTCCTGAATGCATTCTGACTTCTTGTAGGTGACATTGCCGGAGAAAGAGATATAGAACCCCAGGTCCAGATACTTCCTGGCCCATTCCCAGCCGCTGGAGAAGCAGTGTATTATTCCGCCCCGGCCCAGCTTTGCGTCAGCCAGCATAGAGTAAGTATCGGGGTCTGCCTCCCGGGTGTGGATAATCACCGGCAGGTCAAACTGCTTTGCAATATCCAGCTGGGCCCCGAACAGATCCTTCTGGCTCTGCACCCCGCCGTACTCAAAGTGGTTGTCAAGACCGATCTCTCCCACAGCCACCAGCTTGCCGCATCCTGAGTTTGCAGCCACCTGCTTCTCCAGCTCCTCAAGCCGCCTCTTAAGGTCATCCCCGGGCAGCTCCGACTTGCTGACAGAAAGGCCGTCGGAAATGTACAGCTCCTTGAACTGGTTCACCATCTCCAGCCGCTCCTGGAAAGTGTCGGTGTTGGTCCCTACATCCAGAGCCAGCTCAAGGCCGTTGTCCACGCAGGTCTGGAACAGAGTTTTCCACTCGAACTCCTTGGTCTGCCAGAGTATAAGGTGGGTATGTGTATCTGCAATGCCGGGATACAGGTGCACCTGACCGGCAACTTCTTCTGTCATGCTCATGGTAAAAAGGTATTCCTTTTATCATGTTTTGTAAACGGTTTATTCAAATTATCTCTTGACGGTCAGGGCTTGGAAAAGTAAAATGAATAGACCTGCCGGAGTGGTGAAATTGGTAGACACAGGGGACTTAAAATCCCCCGGCCCTTAAAAGCCTTGCGGATTCGAGTTCCGCCTCCGGCATATTAAATAAATGTATTATTGACATTATCGCTCTTTCTTGATAGATTTTTGTCGTTGCATTTATTGTTTGGGCTGCTAGCTCAGCTGGTAGAGCAACGCCCTTTTAAGGCGTGGGTCAATGGTTCGAATCCATTGCAGCTCAGACGCGTCTCCTTCGTCTAGGGGTTAGGACAACGGGTTTTCATCCCGTCAACACTGGTTCGATTCCAGTAGGAGATGCCTATGCTTGCGTCACACTGAAACAGTTCAGTGTGACGTTTTTTTTTGCCCTTGGATCGCTTCAGAAGAAAAGATTGAAAATCTGATGACAGTACTTGGCCCACAGGTTGGGGCTCTTGTGCATCCTGGCTATATTCTCGTCAGTCAGCTGTATCTTGTATGATTTGTTGAAAAGCATCTGATAGAAGAAATGGCATACCTCTTTATCCACCTGGTCCAGATCGCTGTAGCTGATCTGCTTTATTGGGTCGTTCTTCCGGTGGAACAGGAATACAAAGATAGCGTTCTGCACATCCTTGAGGTAGGCCTCCAGCCGCTCCTCTATAGTGGTGGGGTCGCTTGAGTCCACACCGAAATTGATCCATGGCTGGGTATCCAGGATAAAATGGCCAATAGGGTCGTTCTTACGGGCAATACGGATGGTCCCCCGGTTGTAGTTGGTCACAGGATTGTTATGCTTGTCTAAAACCACCACTGTGCCGTCAGTGTTCACAAAGACCTGGTTCTGCTCCTCGCCCCGCATGCAGTGGATATGGTATTCCTCGGTATTGTCCAGAATAAAGTAGATGATTGAGAGCTCCCGCTGGGGAATCTCCTGCCTTGTGTCGAAGGAAAGGCCAAACAGGTTGGCAAAATAGGTCATCCGGCTTATTCCTTGGGCAGACAAGCTGTAGGCAGAGACAAGGATTATAAAGAAAATGGGAAATATTTTCCTCATCAATTAATTATATCATGAGAAAATCGAGTTGTAAAGTTTAGTAAAAAGGGTTACCATTCAATCGGAGTTGCAGAAATGGAAGGAGATATCACCGGTCTGATGACCTCGCTTATTTTTCAGATAAGCGTAATAATATTCGCGGTAAAAATATTCGGAAGCCTTACCGAGAAGATGGGCATTCCATCTGTCATAGGCGAGCTTATATCGGGCGTCATCATAGGGCCTTATGCCCTGGGTGCAATACCTCTGCCGGGCTTTCCCGACGGCCTTTTCCCTGTCTTCTCCCAGTCCCTTGCTGTCACTCCCCAGCTCTATGGCTTTGCCATGGTTGCCTCCATTGTGCTGCTGTTCAACTCTGGTCTCGAGACCGACTTGGGACTGTTCCTCCGCTATTCTCTGCGGGGTGGGATCATCGGTCTTTCCGGTGTAGTATTCTCCTTCATCTTCGGCGCCGGCACCTGTATGCTGGTTTTAGGCACCCATTTCTGGGATGCCCCCTGCCTCTTCTTCGGCATCATGTCCACAGCCACATCGGTAGGCATAACTGCCCGTATTCTGTCGGATAAAAAGAAGATGGACTCCCCGGAAGGTGTCACCACACTGGCGGCCGCTGTATTCGACGATGTTCTGGGTATCGTGCTCCTGGCTGTGGTAATGGGTATTGTGGCCGCAGTAGGGCGGAACGGAAGCCACGGCATGAACACCTCTGTCATACTGAACATAGCTTTCCGGGCCTTCGGTATCTGGCTGGGCTTCTCTGCAATCGCACTTATTTTCTCAAAGCGTGTGGCCGAGCTTCTTAAGAAGTTCCGCAGCTCCTACGATTTCTCCATATTCGCCTTCGGCCTTGCCCTGCTGTTTGCAGGAATGTTCGAGAAGCAGGGCCTTGCCATGATCATCGGCGCATACATCACAGGCCTTGCCCTCTCCAGCACCGATATCGCACCTATAATTCACGATCGGCTTGAGGGAATAACCGCTTTCCTGGTGCCTCTCTTCTTCTGTGTCATGGGTATGATGGTGAATGTGGAGAAGCTTCTTGACAAGCATGTCCTTCTGTTCGGACTGGTCTACACCATCGCCTGTATCCTTGGAAAGCTTATAGGATGCGGCTGGCCATCCCTGTACCTGGGTTTCAATATCCATGGTGCCCTGCGCATCGGATGCGGCATGGTGCCCCGTGGCGAGGTTGCCCTTATCATAGCAGGCATCGGTATAACAGCAGGAATCCTTACGGAACAGCTTTTCGGTGTGGTCATCATGATGACCCTTGTAACCACAATAGTAGCACCTCCTGCCCTGAGCATCATCCTCAAGGGAACCCAGAGGGGAACAAGGAAGGATCTCAAGAGCACCGACACCACCACCTGCCACTGGGATTTCAAGACCGAGGAGATTGCCGACCTGGTTGCATACATGCTTATCAAAGACCTGCGCAAGGACGGTTTCTTCGTACTCACCATCGACAGCGACAAAGGTATCTACCATGCCCGGATGAACCGGATGACATTCACCATAACCCAGAACGGCAAGGGATTGGACATAACCACAAAGGTCCGCTACGAGCAGTTCCTGAAGACTTCGGTATACGAGGTCCTGCTGCGGTTCATGGACACAGAGCGGACAGAACAGAGCCAGACCAGCTCTGTGGTGGAGGCAAAGAAAGAGTCGGCCCATACCACCGAGAAGAAGGTGGATGTGGAGGTTCTGAAAGGCCGTATCTCAAAAGATCTTATCGTATGCGACCTGGCGGCCACCAACAAGGACGAGGTCCTCATGGAGATGGTGGATCTTGTCTCAACATCGGCTAATATTGCTGACAAGCAGGTTCTTATGGACGACATCCTCCAGCGGGAGGCCAAGATGAGCACAGGAATGGAGCATGGAATCGCTTTCCCGCATGCCAAGAGCGAGGGTGTGAAGCACCTTACTGTTGCAATAGGAAGGAAGAAGAGCGGTATCGAGTTCGACTCCCTGGACGGTCTGCCGGCCCAGATCTTTGTCCTTATAGCATCCCCGACAGGAGAGGCATCACCCCATCTTCAGGTGCTTGCGGCAGTATCCGGCGTATTAAGCCAGGAAGAGAACAGGCAGAAGATCCTGAACGCCAGGAACGCCGACGAGATTGCTGCAGTGTTCAGCGCAGAAAGCTCCGGATCATCCTGGTTATAAAGTCCATACTCTCCTGGAAGAAATCCTTTTTCTCCACATCGATGCCGGCCAGCTTCGCAACGCCCTTGATATCGGTGCGTCCTGTGGCCATAAGCACTTTCCTGTAAAGGGCAGGGAATCTCTTCTTATCCTCGAGATACTTCACATAGAGTCCTATGGAGAAAAGCTGTCCGAAAGCATAAGGATAGTTGTAGAACCCCAGGTCCGGGCTGTAATAATGGCATTTTACTGCCCACATGTATGGGTGCAGCTGCTTAGGATCCAGGGCATCGCCATAGGTGGCTTTCTGGGAATCAATCATAAGGTCGCAGAAATCAGCAGGTGAGAGAGGCCCCTCCTTCTGCTTCTCGAACACAGCCTTCTCGAAGTAGAAGCGGCATAGGATATCAACAATGACCTGGGTCACCTCCATCAGAAACATCTCGGTAAGATACTTCTTCTCGAATCCCTTGGCCTTGCTGATAGTGGTGTTGTACAGCATGGTCTCGGAGAAGATAGATGCAGTCTCGGCCAGAGTCATAGGATAGGCCCGGGCGAAGGCACAATCCTCCCGCAGCAGGTGGAAGTGATATGCGTGCCCCAGCTCGTGGGCGAGCGTGGAGACACCGGAGAATGTGGGGCTGAAGTTGCACATAACTCTGGATTCCTTGGCAATAGGGAAGGATGTACAGTAAGCGCCTCCCACCTTGCCCTTGTGGGGTGGGGCATCTATCCAGCCGTTGGAAAAGGCATTCCTTGCGAACAGCCCCATGTCGTCAGAGAAGCTTCTGAAGGTCTGGATAATATAATCCTTTGCCTCTTCAAAACTCCACACCTTGGGTGTAAAACCTTTCTGGGAGATAGGGGCAAAGAGGTCGTAGAAAGCCAGCTTCTTGATGCCCAGAAGCTCAGCTTTTTTGTTCAGATATTTACGGAACTCAGGAAGGGATTCCTCCATGACAGAAATCATGGCATCCAGGGTCTTGACCGACATCCTTGACTGGAACAGGGCTTTATCCAGGGCGCTCTTCCAGCTGCGGCGGGTGTCCAGGGTGGCAGCAGTCTTCTTTACACCGTTCAGGGAGTAGGCAAGGGGTATCTCCATGCTCTTCCAGGCGGCCAGCTCTGCCTCGTAAGCCTTTTTCCGCACACTGCGGCGCTTGTCAAAGGCCAGGTTCCGCAGCTCTGTAATGCTCTTTCCGTCGCCGGAAAGGGAAGATGAGACAGCCTCCTGAAGCCTTCCCCAGGCATCGCCACCCGCCGCCTTCATTGCCTCGGCCAGTGACTCCTCGGAATCGGACATCTGGTGCTCGGCCTCCTTGAGGGAGTCCATTATGAACTGGGCCCGTTCTGCCAGGATAGGGCTTTTCTTAAGTAGGGCAGGGATATCTTTTTTGTGCTTTTTAACAAGAAAATTGAACAGAACAAAGCACTCAGAAAGCTTCTGGTGCGCCTCCTCCAGCCGGGACACCTCCTTCAAAGCCCGGGCATCATCGGTGTTCACCGAGAACACGGCATAGGCATAGGAGAAAAGGTTCTCCATTAAATCCATGGCCCGCCCCAGAAGCTGCACCGCCTCCTCCAGGGCCTCTTTCTTTCCCTTGGAAAGCAGTGTCTTGAGCTCTGCGCAGATAGCCAGATAATCCTTTATATCGCCCTGGTAGGCGGTGTCGTCAAAGTTCTTGTAGATGTTGGTTAAATTCCATTTTGGAAGTGTGTCTGATGTTTTTTTCATAGTGCTTTTCTCTTTTTTCCGACAAAGAATCGTTTTAAATTACTAGGAAGCTTATATGTCCCGCAGGAACAGCCGGAAGGATTATATACAGCCCGCAGAATGGCATCGGCAAGCATCTCCTCTGTGGGGACTTCCACAGTTTTTCCCTCATCCTCATATGCCCTGCAATCAACATGGGTTCCTGAGATATCTCCACAGCAGCTGCACCCGGTCTCTTTGATCTTCCCGAATATATCACGGCCGTTGACCCGGACAGTGGGGGAGGACAGAAAATGAAACTTCTCAGCAAGCTCAGGGGTTGAGATTTCCTGTTTCCGGTATTCAATTTGATATCCTGCAAGGCTCAGGGCAGGCTTAAGTCCTTCCACAACCTTGTCCAGAACTGCATCTGTGCTTACACAGCGGTCACAGGTCTTAAGGTCAAGATACAGATATTCAATCAGAATCTTTTTCATATTTATAAAATAACATAAAAAAAGGCCAGAGTGTATACCCTGGCCCCTTGCATGCATAAAGCAGCAGATTATTTGAAATATCTCTTCAGGAGACCTGCAAAACCCTTGCCGTGGCGTGCCTCGTCCCGGCCTATCTCGTGAACTACATCATGGATTGCATCCAAGTCCAGTGCCTTTGCTCTTTTGGCAAGGTCTGCTCTTCCCTGTGTTGCACCATACTCTGCCTCTGCTCTGAGTTCCAGATTCTTCTTTGTGCTGTCGGTAACAACCTCTCCTAAAAGCTCTGCAAAATGAGCTGCATGCCATGCCTCTTCCATAGCTGCTTTCTCAAAGAATGCTCCAACTTCCGGATATCCTTCTCTGATAGCAACGCGGCTCATAGCAAGGTACATTCCAACCTCTGAACACTCGCCTGTGAACATATCGCGAAGATCTTTCTTGATATCTTCAGGAGCAGTTGATGCAACGCCCACAACATGCTCAGCTGCCCAGACTTTTTCATCTTCCTGCTTGATGAATTTAGAAGCTGGTGCGCTACATACAGGGCACTTCTCTGGAGCTTTATCTCCCTCGTAAACATAACCGCATACACTGCATACAAATTTAGCCATCTTATTCCTCCATTATTTTATCATTCAGCCTTTGCCAGGCAGTTTTTACAAGTTCCACGCACAGTGATGTTCAGCTCCTCGCACTTGAAGCCGCTCTTCTCCAGCTGGCTGTTAAGCTCATCAAAATCAAAGTTGTAATCCATGACCATTCCGCAGCTGGTGCACACCGCATGGTTGTGGGGCTCTATAGTTCCGTCGTAACGGTCGGCACCGCCAGGCACCTTGATACGCAGTATCTTTCCCTGCTCGGCCAGAAGGTTCAGGTTCCGGTAGACAGTTCCCATGCTTATGGTGGGGTCAACTTCCCGGGTCATTCCGTACACTTCCAGGGCAGTTGGGTGTATAAGGTTTGCCTTCACAGTCTTGAGTACAAGTTCGCGCTGTTTTGAAAATCTCTGAGCTTTCATTAATAAGAATTATTACTACTAAAATTTTTGATTGTCAAGTAGCCGGATTCAGCAGTCATGGCAAAGATGTAGCTGATTGCTCCCACCATGAGGCCCAGCATTGCAAAGCCGGTGTCAAGCACAATAACAGCTAGGGTCACAGCCATAAGGTTTAATGTCACAGCCCATCCGATGTTCCGGGTTGTCTTGTTCCTTATGTTTATAGCCCTAAGCCATGCCACCACAGGGAAGGTGAAGAGTGTCAGGGAGATGACCATGAGAGGTCCTTTGCACAGGTCGGCAAGCTCCGGTGTGAGCCCCGAGATATCTATAAGGATATACTGCCGCACCGCCGGCACGAAGATGCAGAAGAAGCAGGTTCCGCATACTACGGCGCAGATTCTGGACACAGCTTTCCGGATCACTTGGTTGTTCTCTTTTGTGCTGAAGAGCGCTATGGATGCCTCCTGGGTGGAGTAGCACAGGGACCTGAATATTGCGATTATGGAGATCACCTCGCTCCAGCCTGCAAGGGATTCGGTGGGGAGTAGTCCCCGGGATATTCCCGCTGCTATGATAGGGCGGTCTGCCTCGGTGACGAAGGATGTCATGGCCAGCGGCAGGTAGAAAAGGGTAAGGTCTTTCCAGCTCATGGTCTCGGGCGATATCTTCTTCTTGAGCTCCCTAAGGACAGGGCGTACGAAAAGGTAGGCCGATATAGCTCCCGCTGTTACGCCGAGGCTGAGGGCTATGGAAGCCACGTAGCAGCCCGGGATGGTGCGGAATGATAGCATGATGGCAAGCACTGCAATGGATACAATGATTCTGATCACTGTGATCAGGGAAACCTGCACAGTGTGTCCGTTACGGATAAGCACACCCTGCCACAGGCGGCGCACACCTATGGTGGGCACCCAGGGGATCATCAAAAGGAACGATATCCTGGCCGGCTCTATATAGTCGGGCTCCAGCTTCAAGAGTACAGTGCCTATGAAGTTGAAGGGCCCCGGCAGGATGCAGAAGATATGTATCACCAGAAGAAGGGCCAGCACCACCAGAAGGAAGTTCTTGAGCCGCTGGTAGTTGTTCCATGAGTCGGAAAGGGCTGTTGCGGTGGAGAGCATCTGGATGATGGCTCCCTCCAGAAGCAGGGACAATGATGTGACCACAGTGAATATGGCCAGGTTCTCCTTCACGTTCCCAAGGCGGGATATAAAGGCGATTACAGCAGGGAACTCGAAGTTCATTATTATCTGCATGAGGGCAAGAGGTGCCCAGAATTTGAGGAAGGAAGATACTTTGAGCTGCTGTTCCATTCTTTTTTTATATTATTCCAGTAAAAAGATGATGTCCATAAAAAAATTGTTATATGTAGCATTATTTGCTACACCCTCGTAGTTATATTTATAGTATAAAATTTGAAGGAGTTAAAATGTACGGAGCTATTTTAGGCGACATTGTAGGCTCTCCATATGAATTTGAGCCAATTAACACAACAGAATTCCCCCTTTTGAGCGATGAATCCATGTTCACCGACGACTCGGTCATGACCATTGCTGTGGCCGATGTTCTCTTGGATGCAGGGAAGAAGCCCGATGAGAAAAAGGTTAAGAATGCCCTTATCAAAAGCTTCAAGAAGTGGGGTGCCAGATATCCCTTTGCAGGCTACGGCGGACAGTTCCACCGCTGGCTTTTCTCTGATATGACCGAGCCATACTACAGCTATGGAAACGGCTCTGCCATGAGGGTGTCGGCAGCAGGCTGGCTCTACGACACTATGGAGATGACCCGTAAGGTTGCCCGCTGGACTGCGGAGATCACCCACAACCACCCCTTTGGAATCGACGGGGCCGAGGCAACTGCAGCAGCCATATTCATGGCCAGGAACGGCAAAAGTAAGCAGGAGATAAAGGACTACATAAAGGAAGAGTTCAGCTACAACCTAGACCGCACCTGCGACCAGATCAGGCCGGAATACAAGTTCGACGAGAGCTGTCAGGGGACAGTGCCCGAGGCGATAGTTGCCTTCTTGGACAGCAAGAACTACGAGGAGGCTATTCGGCTTGCAGTCTCCTTGGGCGGTGATGCCGACACCCAGGCCTGCATCACCGGGGGTATTGCCGAGGCTTTCTATGGTATGCCTAAGAAGCTGATGGCCGAATGCCGTGACTATCTGATGCCAGATATGATGGATGTTCTGGACCGGTTCGATAAAGCGATAGGAAGATAATTACAGGAGTTGCTCTACTTTATCCAGTATGCTGATATCTGCCGGGAGCCAGTTTACAGTACGGAGTGTCGCCTTGGTCAGCCAGGCGGCATTCTCATGTTCCAGCAGTTCCAGTTTACCGGAGATTACAGAGCAGAGATAGCAGTCCATGGAGAGGTGGAAGGTAGGGTAGTCGTATTCAATAGTGTCGATGTAGCTGCCCACCTCTATCTCTGTGGCCAGTTCTTCCCTGATTTCCCGTTTAAGGGCATCCTGTGGTGTTTCACCTTGTTCAACTTTTCCACCGGGGAATTCCCAGCCATCCTTGAAATCGCCATAGCCCCGCTGGGTGGCAAAGAGCTTGTGGTCTCGGATAATTATGGCTGCTACAACGTGGATGGTCTTCATAACGATGAGTATATTTTTTTGGTAGTTTTTTTTCAATAAATGGAATAAAATATTAACATGTTAGACCGATATTATTATGAAAATTCATTTTCTAAATTCCTTTCACAATCAGAGAATGAAATTTTAGGTATAATTGTAAAAGATAATTCATTTGATTCAAATTATCTACAAACAGAAGCATGGCTTGATGAAATAACAATAATGAAGGATATTGTTAAAAACTTTGCAGAAGGCCGAATTGCTTTTGAATATTCAATTCCCCGTTTGGGGAAAAGAGCAGATGTTATTCTTGTTTTCCATGGAATAATATTTGTACTTGAATTTAAAGTTGGCAAAAAAGATTATTTGCTTAGTGATATTGAGCAGGTCTGGGATTATGCCTTAGATCTCAAAAATTTCCATGAAGCAAGTCATGATAAAATAATTATTCCAATTCTAGTTGCAACAGAAGCTAATGCTCGTTCATACAAATTTTTTCCATGTAATTATGATGATAAAGTCTATGAACCAATTTGTTCAAATAAAGAAAGTCTCTATTCAATTATTAATACTCTTATAGCAGATAATAAAAAAAGCAATTGCAATGATAATCTTTTTGATTGGGCAAATAGCAGATATTCTCCTACACCTACAATTATACAAGCCGCAAGTGCATTGTTTAATAATCATTCTGTAGCTGATATAACTAGGACAGAAGCTTCTGCTGAAAATTTAATAAAAACTAATCATTTTATTTTAGATGTAATTGAAAAATCAAAACAGAAAAAAGAAAAAGCAATATGTTTTGTAACTGGTGTTCCAGGTGCTGGCAAAACACTAGTTGGTTTACAAGTTGCCATTGAACAACTTGAAAAAGAAGATTTAGCCATTTATTTATCTGGAAATTATCCTCTTGTTAAAGTTCTGACTGAAGCTTTGGCACGAGATAAAAAGAGAAAAATAGAACAGGAAACAAATAAAAAATATCCAATTACACAAGCTCGTAGAGATGTTCTTGCTTTTATTCAAATTATTCATCATTATCGAAATTATTTTTTAGATATTTTAAAATATCCATTTGAAAATAATTCTCTCGAAGTTGATGAATCAAAAATTAAAAAGCATATTGATGATGGATATGCTGCCGTAGAGCATGTGGCAATTTTTGATGAGGCTCAAAGAGCATGGACTCAAGAACAGTTATCCAATTGGTTAAAGAGAAAAAAGCATATCAATAATTTCCAATATTCTGAACCAGAATTTCTCATCTGGTCTTTGGATCTACGACCAGATTGGGCCGTTATTATATGCCTTGTTGGAGGAGGACAAGAAATTAATACAGGAGAAGCTGGTATTAAAGAATGGATTCGTTCTCTTAATGAAAGATTTCCTAACTGGAAAATATATATTTCGAATCAGCTTACAGAAAAAGAATATGCTGAGGGAAAAGTAAAAGAATTATTAATTGACAATAAAAATGTTGTAGAGAATTCCGCCTTGCATTTAGCAGTTTCTATGCGCTCTTTTAGATCGGAAAAGCTTTCAAATTTTGTTCACGAATTATTAGATTTAAATGTGTTGAAAGCTAGAGAATTATACAATGACTTTAATAAGATATATCCAATTGTGTTAACACGTTCTCTTGATAAAGCAAAAAAGTGGTTGCGAAAAAAAGCACGTGGTTCTGAACGGTATGGAATGATTGTATCTTCCCAGGCTCAAAGGCTTAAACCATTGGCTATTGATGTTCGTCAAAATCCAGATACTGTTCATTGGTTTTTGGATGATATAAATGATATTCGTTCTTCTCTATTTCTTGAAGATGCTGCAACCGAGTTTGATATTCAAGGTCTTGAACTGGATTGGGCATGTGTGATTTGGGATGGTGACTTTAGATATTCAAAAACTGGGTGGAAGAATTATTCATTCAAGAACAGTAAATGGCAGAACATAAACTCAGAAGAACATAAAATGTACCAACTCAATGCATATAGGGTTTTATTAACTCGTGCTCGCCAAGGAATGGTTATTGTTGTCCCTGATGGGTCATATGAAGATCTGACAAGGAAACATGAATACTATGACCCAACTTATGAATATTTGAAGCAGATTGGTTTGGAAATAATTTGAAAACAAAGTTTAAAGTTGGTGATATCATCTTTGGGTTTTGTGATATCGAACAATGTGTACATAAAGCAACAGTTGATTTTGTAAACTATGCTGGAGCTGGGTTTTCTGATATTAATTATGAAGTACATGCTGTATGTAATGGCCAAATGCAAACAGTCTTTGTAGATGAAAATGAGCAATGGAAAAGGATTTGCAGCAAAACTAAAAAAGCCTGTACCATCTGATACAGGCTTCATAATATTTTTCCTGGGTTATATCAATGGCTCAATCCATTGGCATTGGAACAAGGGTATATCCAATAACATTCAGCACTTTGAATATAGTAGAGAAAGCTGGATTTCCCTGTGGGGACAGTGCCTTATAAAGACCTTCTCTTGTGATTCCTGCTTCCCTTGCAGTTTTTGCCATCCCTCTTGCTCTGGCTATAGTGTCAATTGCTCTAAGAAGTTCTGCAGGATCATTCTCTTTTGCAACATCTACTAAATATCTAGCCTGGAGCTCTTCATCATCAAGATATTCAGCTGAATCAAATTTTGTCAGTTTTTTCATTCTTTATCTCTCATGCATAAATTAAATATGTAAACTATAGTTTACAATTTGTCAAGTCCTTCATCTGATGCGGGTTTCATATTGTAAAGCATTGAGCATATTCCAACTTAATTAAATCGAAGCACTTTTTCCACACCAATTTAGGTCACAATTTGCAACTTCAAATTGTCCAAGGTCAAAAATTTTGACCTTGAAAGTAAATCTCCTTACATCGAGTGGTGATCAGTTGTTTGATTTTTATGCCAAAGCAACAGTCTGTATTTTTGCTATCTCTGCTTCCATCTCATATTTAGCATTGCGGATATCGATGTCATTCTGAATGTTGAGAAAATAACAGTCAGAGACGCCGAAGTATTTTGCCAAACGCAGCGAGGTATCAACAGTTATCTTCCTCCGGTCATGGAGAATATCCTGTACTCTTGAAACAGGAACATTTATTCCCTGTGCCAACTTATATGCTGAAAGCTTAAATGGCTTCATGAATTCTTCTTTCAGAATCTCACCCATTTTAGGTGTATCAATTTTTTTCTTCATTTTCTACTCCTAATGATAATCTACTATCTCAAGATCATAGAAATCACCCATGTGTTCCCTGAAGCATATACGGAACTGTTCATTTATCCGTATACTGTATTGACCTGCCCGGTCTCCATGTAACTGTTCCAAATGATTGCCAGGCGGAATCCTGAGATCATCCAGATTCTCAGCATTGTCAATCATAATCAGTTTCCGCAAAGCAATCTTTTGTATAGAACCTGGAAGTTTTAGAGATTTCTCCTGATAATAAATCTTTTGTGTTTCTCTATCAGAAAAGCTCTTTATCATACTATACCTCTCTTGCGTGTATATGTCAATCGGGTATATTTGCTCTGCTTGCCCGATTATGTTCTGCTTGTATATACCGCAAAAATATTCATTTTGATTTGATTTTTGAGAAAAAAATAGAAAAAATTTAGCAGGGGTAGGACTCGGACCTGCTTTCAGTATTTTTTCAGTATCTCGCTGAAGTACCTGTATGTGGCATTTACTTTCTTGATGCTCTTTGGGTTTGCCTTGTCGGGTACCTGGTCCATCAGCATCTCAAGGCTTCCCAGTGTGGTGAGCACAGAGTTGTCGAAGCTTCTATCTGACTTGACCCAGTAATTGCCGCGCTCGTCGGTGTGCAGTGTCATGAAGCCCAGCACCTTGCCGTTCTTTTTCTTGGGACACAGATAAAGAAGGATATCCATGCAGTCTGCCAGCTGGTCGAAGTGCTTGTTTGCACTGATGCTTCCCATGAAGGGCAGCTCCTCTCTGAACTTCCGCTCTGGATTGATGTATGGGATCATCCGCTTCACATCCCGGAGCTTCTCGTTTGTCAGGAACTCCATGTCACGCCATACAACTGTGCACTTCAGGTCCTTGGACTGAGGGTCCACCACGAAGGAGCCTGACTTGATGACCTTGGCCAGGTTCTCCCACTGGAGTATGGCAGTCTTGTTCTTGTTCCCTTTCCCTTTCTTGAGCTCGAAGAACTGGTTGCCTATCTTGATCTGCCATGCGTTGTCGGCCTTGTCCTTGCCTTTGGCTTCCTTCTGTATTGTGCTGGTGAGCTTTGCGGCCAGCTCAGGTGATATCCTCTTGAGTATCTCGGTATTGAGCGGTGAAACAGAATGGGCATACATACGGCTGGTGCGCACTATCTCGCCGGCTACGATGAAGTCAGGGTTCTCGTGGAACATGACAGAGCCCGGGTGTATGAAGATCCGCTCTGCAGTAAGGCTTGAGTAGGCTCCTTTTCCGGTGCGTACGCAGACAAACTGGATAAGGCCCTTGGCTACAGCGCTCAGGTAGTTCTCCACACTGCCGCCGCCGGTGACAGGAATTCCCTGCTCACCCACGATGTCCTCAAGCTGCTCCTTGATGCTCACAATCTCGTTCATCACCTTAAGGTCCAGGAAGTTGGAGTCGCAGAACTCCTCCTTATGCTCAGCGTTCACAAAGGAATCGTAAATATCTATGTAAGAGACGAAGTCACCGTATTTGCTGCGGAATGAGTGATGTGCCTTCCGTGCCTCCATCTCCATACCCTGGGGCAGGAGGAAGGGGCTGTTGGTGGAGAGGAATGTGACTGCGATTATAGTCTCCTCAATCACATCAGGATACTTGAGGATGGCTTCCACCAGCATCCGGGAAAGCCGCGGCAGAAGAGGGTAGGCAGCCATCATCTCTCCTATCTTGGTAAGTGTGTTGTCGTCGTTCAGGGCATCCAGCATGACAAGGGTCTCGATGGCGCTCTTTATGCCGTTCCTCTCAGGTGACGATATGAAGTCGAAGGACTCGAAGTCTGTGATTCCCAGTTCTGCCATCCGCAGGATAACCTCCGACAGGTCGGTGCGGTAGATCTCCTCCTTGGTGAACATGACTCTGCTCTCGAAGCTCTGCTTGGTGTAGAGCCGGTAGCAGGTTCCTGCCTGGGTTCTTCCGGCCCTTCCTTTCCTCTGGTTGCAGGATGCCTTTGATATAGGGGCTTCCAGAAGGGAGGAGGTGAATGTCCTTGTATTGTATGTGTTGATTTTGGCTAATCCCGAGTCTATTACTGTTGTAATGCCGTCGATGGTGACACTGGTCTCGGCAATGTTGGTGGCCACTATCACCTTGGTCTTGTCTGGCGGGGTCTCGATGAAGATACGCTCCTGCTCCTCCTTGGAGAGCCTTCCGTAAAGCGGCAGCAGCATAAGCTTGTCCCGTACAGGGCTGGCATCCAGCATGGTTATGCAGTCCTTTATCATCTTCTCGCCGGAGAGGAATATAAGGATGTCGCCCTCACGCTCCTCCTCGATGCACCGTTCCACAATGTCCCCCACCTTGAGGAGAAGCTCCTCAGGCCTTGCATCCTCGGGAACAGGGTCGTAGATAACTCCCACAGGATACATCTTGGAATCGATGTGGACCACAGGACATCCTCCGAAGTATTCGGAGAACACCGATGTGTTTATGGTGGCCGAGGATATGATGATCTTGAAATCTTCCCGCACATTGGAGATGCGCTTGAGAAGTCCCAGGATGAAGTCTATGTTCAGGCTCCGCTCGTGGGCCTCGTCCACAATTATGCAGCTGTACTGGGACAGGTATGGGTCGAACTTGATCTCCTGAAGCAGTATGCCGTCTGTCATTATCTTGATCTTGGTGCTGGAGATGGTCTGGTCTGCGAACCGCATCTTGTAGCCCACAGTGCCTGGTACATCGCAGCCCAGCTGACGTGCTATGTAGTCGCATACCGAAAGGGTGGCGATACGCCGGGGCTGTGTGACTCCGATTATGCCGTTGGTGGAGAACCCTGCCTCGTACAGTATCATAGGAAGCTGGGTTGTCTTTCCGCTTCCGGTGGGGCTCTCTATTACTATTACTTTATTATTTTTTATATACTCTAGTATTGTCTCTTTGTGCCGGTAGACCGGCAGATCATGTGCTTGCATTATGCCTCGTGTCTAAGTAGTGAGATTATCTTCTCTATTCCCTCGGCCAGTGGCAGTTTCTCGTAGTTTTCCCGGGTGGTCAGGTCCTTTATGGTGATGGTGCCGGATGAGTATTCGTCGGAGCCGCAGATGATTCCCACAGGAATGTGCTTCTTCTCCACGTAGCCGAACTGCTTGTTGAGCTTCTTGGTCTCGGGGTAGAGGTCGCAGGAGATGCCTTTTTCTCTAAGCATCAGCGCGATTTTTGTGTAGTGCCCTAAAAGCGACTCATCTATATTGAAGATGATGGTGTCGCACAGGGCCTTGCTGTCGTTCTTCTTTCCCAGTGCCTCGAGGGCGGAGATAAGCCGGTCTATGCCGATGGAGGCTCCAACGCCTGGAAGCTGTGTCTTGGTATAGAGGGATGCTAGGTTGTTGTACCGGCCTCCTGAGCAGACAGAGCCGAACTCAGGTGCGCTGTCCAGGAAGGTCTCGTATACTATGCCGGTGTAGTAGTCAAGGCCACGGGTAATGGATGGATCCAGCACAAAGCAGTCTGAAAGTCCATTCTCGTCCAGTGCCTTCTTGAGAGTGTGGAGCCGGGCAGTGTCCTCAGCCTCGCCGCCGGCCAGCTCAGTTATCTTGTCCAGAGTCTGGTCAAAGCTATCTTCCATCTTTATATAAGAAAGAATCTTCTGGGCAGCCTCGTCCCCTGCCAGCTCGGCCAGCTGCTTTGCCACCTCGTCGGCACCTATCTTGGCCAGCTTGTCCACCAGCCGGAGGATGTCGGTAAGCTTGTCCTGGATTCCCAGTTTGGCCAGGAACCGGTTGAATACCTGTCTGCTTGCCAGGTGGATCTTGAAGCCGTCCACGCCGATGTTCTTCAGGGACTGGCAGATCATGGTCAGAATCTCCAGGTCTGCGGCGGCGGAATCCACGCCCACTATGTCGAAATCGCACTGGTAGAACTCCCGGTAGCGCCCTTTCTGGGTGTTCTCTCCACGCCATACCTTGGCTATGTGATACCGCTTGAAGGGGAGGGGCAGCTTGTCCAGGTTTGCGCTGACAAACCGGGCAAAGGGAACTGTAAGGTCGAACCTCATGGAAACATCACGGTCGCCGTTGTCGGTGAAGCGGTAGATCTGCTTGTCGGTCTCGCCGCTGCCCTTGCCTAAGAGCACCTGGGTGTACTCAAGCACCGGGGTGTCGATGGGGGCAAAGCCGAAGCTGATGAAGGTTTTCTCCAGAATGGCGAACAGCCGCTTTTTCTCTGTCTCCTCTGCAGGGAGGGAATCTCTGAATCCCTTGAGGACTTTTGGTTCTATGATGTTCATGGGTTTTTCCTTATTAATTCTATATATAGCATACAAAAAAAAGAGAAGTGTGACAACTGCGGAGGGGAGGGCAAAAAAGTTCCCAAAAAAAAATTTATATAAATCTGGAAAAAAATAGTTGACATTTTTCCCAACTATCCCCCATAATGTCCATAAGTGGTAAAAAGTGGTAATTTTTGGATATTAGTGGTGGAGAAGAGTGGTTTATTGGAATAATCTGGATACAAAGGGAAGAATCATGCTTCCGGCAGGGCTCAGGGCCGGTGTGGAGGGGACTACTGTCTACATAACCCGGGGAGCCGAGAAATGCCTGTGGATGTTCACTCCCGAGCAGTGGGAACGCTTCAAGAAGCGGATTCTGGATAACACCTCAACCTTCTCAAAATACGGACGTGTGCTGCGCAACCAGTTCCTGGTTTCTGTCCAGGAGACCGAGATTGACAAGACCGGCCGTATAAATATATCCCAGCCGTTGCGCGACTATGCCCAGTTGGAGAAAGAATGCTCAATCTGCGTTGGTGTGGAGGAGCATATCGACATCTGGAACAGAAGCCGCTATGACAAATATCTTGAGGATAATGTGGCCGAGGTTGATGCCGCATTGGAAAGCATTGGCAATCTGGATCTGCAGTAAGTATGGAATTTGTTCACTACTCGGTGCTTAAGAATGAGGTTCTCTCCTATTTAAAACCCTCAAAGCCGGGTGAGCTGTTCATCGACTGCACCACCGGAGAAGGGGGCCATTCCGAGGCCCTTCTTTCTGCTTATCCCGACATCAAGCTGGTCTGCCTTGATGCAGATGACCATATACTCAAGGTTGCAGAGGAGCGTCTTGCCCCCTTCAAAGGGCGGGTGCAGTTCTGCAACACCTGGTTCAACCGATATTTCGCTGAATATCCCACCAGATCCCCCCGGCCGGACAAGATATTGTTCGACCTGGGAATTTCCACATACCACTACGAGAAATCAGGCCGGGGGTTCTCCTTCCGCAAGGACGAGCCCCTGAGCATGGAGCTCGGTGGCGACCTGGTAGTCTCTGCCGCCGACATGGTGAACAACTATCCGGCAGAGCGCCTGGCCGACATCATCTTCAACTATGGTGAAGAGCGCTATTCACGCCGCATTGCCAAGGCCATAGTGGAGGCGCGGGACTCGGGAGCCATAACCACCGCCGCCCAGCTGGCAGACGTAGTCTACCACGCAGTGCCGGAAGCTTACCGGCATGGGAAGATACACCCGGCAACACGCACCTTCCAGGCGCTGCGTATCGCCGTGAACGGCGAGCTGGAGCGGCTGGCCGAGGCCCTGGATAAGGCTTTGGAGGTGCTTACCCCAGGCGGCAGAATAGGGGTCATAACCTTCCATTCATTGGAAGACAGAATAGTCAAGCAGTTCTTCAAGGAAAAAGAAAAAGACTGTATATGCCCGGACTCTGCACCAAGGTGCACCTGCGGCAGAAATCATAGGGTGGTGAATATTATCACCAAAAAGCCGGTAGTTCCGTCCGATGCGGAAATAGCGGAGAATGCGGCATCCAGGAGCTCCAAGCTCCGGGTTGTTGAGAAGGTGGCTGTATGAATGGAAAAATGGGAAGCTTTACAATAATAGTTCTTGTCATAGCAATCATGGGGCTCTTTGCCCTTAATGTCTACCAGGGTTATAAGTACGAGCGGCTTCAGGCCGAGGTGAACGAGTACCAGAACACCCAGGAGAGATGGTTCGAGAAGAACAAGCAGGAGCTTACATCCCTCTCAGCCTACAGCTCACCGCAGCATGTGAAAGAGGTCAAGGAAACAATGAAGCTGTCCAACGCAAGTGTGGGACAGACTGTCATTATAGATACAAGGAGTCAGATAGAATCGGATGCAGAGGGGAAAGAATGAACTAGCTCTTTCCATAGATGAAATAGTTAAGGCAACTGGTGGCCAGCTGCTGTCTTCTGGGGAGGGGACTTATTTTACAAATGCATGCACAGACTCAAGGATGGCCGGTCCGGGTTCCATCTTCTTCGCTTTGAAGGGGGAACAGACCGACGGTCATCTCTTTGTGCCTGCCGCCGCAGAGCAGGGAGCGACTCTGTGTGTGGTGGAGCACGTGACTCCTGACATTCAGAAAACCATCGAATCTGGAGAGAGTTACATCCTGAAGGTGCAGGACACCCTCAAGGCGCTCCAGGACCTGGCCCGGTTCTACCGCGACAAGTTCCCTGAGATCAGGATGGTGGGAATAACCGGATCCAGCGGCAAGACCACCACCAAGGAGCTTACCGCCTCCATCCTTTCCAAGCTGGGAAGCACTGTATGTTCAAAGGGCAATCTCAATTCCGAGATAGGTCTTCCGCTCTCCATGTTCTCAATCCGCTCATGCCACAAGTTCGGTGTGTTCGAGATGGGAATAAACCACAAGGGAGAGATGGATGCCCTGGTGGGAGTGCTCCATCCGCAGGTTGGAGTTGTGACCAATATCGGCACTGCCCATATAGGTATCCTTGGTTCCCAGGACAGCATAGCCTTCGAGAAGGGAAAGATATTCTCTGCAAACCCCTCGCTGGAAGCCGGCTTTGTGAACGAGAAAGATGATTACGCCGATTACCTTAGGCACCAGGTGGGAGAGGAGCGGCAGTACTTTACATATGGCTGCTCAATGGCCACAGGCTTTGAGCTTAAGGGAACCGCAGGTTCTGAGTTCACCCTTGGGACAGAGAAAATACATTTTCCGCTTATGGGAAAATATAACTTTTTGAATGCAATGGCCGCGGCTGCGGTAGGGCGCTACTTCGGTGCAACCGATGCCCAGATAAAGGAGGCTCTGGAAGGAGCCAGCACCATGTTCGGCCGTGGCGAGCTTTATGAGGCTGGAGGCATCCAGGTGCTGTGCGACTGCTACAACGCCAACCTGGAGGCTGTAATGGCTGTGGTGGATTTTGCGGCCGAGGCGGCTTCCAGCGTGAAGCGGGTGGTGTTTGTGCTTGGTTCCCTCCTGGAACAGGGTGCAGAGTCGGACAGCATCCATGCAAAAATAGGGCGCAAGCTCTCTTATTCGGATGCGGCGGGAATCTTCCTTTTCGGGAACGAGATGAAAGCTGCATACGATGCACTTATAGATGCAGGCAAAAGCCCTTTCTGGAGCCATGAGTACGAGGCGCTGGAAAAGGCTGTTGCCGATTTTGTGAGACCGGGTGATCTGGTTGTTGTGAAAGGCTCCAGAGGAATGGCAATGGAGCGGATTGTGGAAAAACTTAAGAGCAGGGGTAAGTGAAGTGTTAAAAGAGTTAGCCTCCCAAATAAACATTTTTAAGTATATCACCTTCAGAGCATCCTATGCTGCAGTTACAGCACTTATCATTTCCCTTATCCTGGGACCTGGTGTAATCCGATGGCTCAAAAAGAAGAAGCTGGGACAGGAAGTGAGGACAGACGGCCCCCAGACCCATCTGGTCAAGGAGGGAACTCCTACCATGGGCGGCATCCTGATCATCTTCGCAATTGTCATCTCTGTCCTTCTGTGGCAGGATCTCCGCAACAGCTTCACCTGGCTTTCCCTTTTCGCAGTTCTGGGCTTCGGTGGCATCGGCTTCACCGACGACTGGCTCAAGATAACAAGAAAGAATACCGAAGGGCTCAACCCCCGGCGCAAGATGATGTGGCAGATCATAGTCTCTCTAATCATTGTTCTGCTTATCTATATGAACAGGAACGAGAACACCACACTGCTCTATGTTCCGTTCTGCAAATATCCGGTGTGTGACATGGGACTGCTCTATATTCCTTTTGGAGTTCTTATCCTGGTCAGCGCATCCAATGCAGTGAACCTGACCGACGGGCTGGATGGCCTTGCGATAGGCCTTGTGTTCCTGGTGGCAATCGGATTTGCAATCCTTGCATATATCACAGGCCGTGCCGACTTTGCGGCTTATCTTAATATCCCGTTCATGGCTGGCTGCAGCGAGCTGTCGGTGCTCAGCCTTGCCCTTATCGGGGCATCAATAGGATTCCTCTGGTTCAACTGCCATCCGGCAGAGATGTTCATGGGGGACACCGGAAGCCTTTCTCTGGGCGGTATTCTCGGGCTTATGGCCCTGCTGCTCAAGAAGGAGATTCTGCTTATCTTCATCGGCGGTGTATTTGTGATCGAGGCATTGTCAGTTATCATCCAGTGCCTCTATTTCAAGTATACAAAGAAGCACAGCGCGGACCATGAGGGAAAACGGATATTCCTTATGACTCCGCTTCACCACCATTTTGAGAAGATGGGCTGGAAGGAGACCCGGGTGGTCACCCGGTTCTGGATTATCGGAGGGCTTTTTGTAGTGCTTGCCCTCTCGTCATTGAAACTGCAGTGATGGAAGGAGACTGATGGACGGTTTCTTGATGGAAAGACAGCGTGGCAACTCATTTGACACAATGCTGCTGGCAGTTATCCTGCTTCTGGCAGGCAGCGGCATGGCTATGCTGTTCTCCGCCTCCTATCCTGATGCGGTTAACACAGGAAAACCGTTTACATATTTCATATCACGCCAGGCTCTCATGTTCTGCATGGGATCCATTCTTGCGATAATTGTGGCTTATATGCCTATGGATGTCTTCCGCAGATGGAACAAGATTTTCCTTATCATCGTATTTGTACTCAATATGCTGCCCCCGCTGTACGGCGATGTCAACGGAGCTTCCCGGTGGATACGCATCGGAGCCCTTTCACTGCAGCCCTCAGAGTTCTATAAGGTAGTCCTGGTCCTCTACCTGGCATCCGATTTTGTCAGGGTGGAAAGCGGACGCAAAAAACATTATTCCACATCTGTGTTCACTGTGATGCTGGTTGTTATCCAGATAGTATTCATGCAGAGCGACCTGTCCACAACACTGTTCATAGTGGGACTCTGCGCAGTGATGTTCCTTGTGTCCAAGTTCCGTTTCAAGATGCTGGTGCTTCTGGGTGGAGCCATAGTCCTTCTGTTCCTCCTTTTCATAATCATGGAGCCATACCGCCTTGAGCGCCTTACTTCCCATATGTCGGGAAACACCGATGCGGAAGGAAGCAGCTATCAGATACTACAGGCCAAGGAGGCACTGCTTGCAGGCGGTCTCTTCGGCCGTGGAATAGGGAGCGGAACCTATAAGATGGGAAACCTGCCCGAAGCCAAGTCAGACTTCATCTTTGCCATTGTAGGCGAGGAGCTGGGGTTTATAGGTGTTTTCATCATCATAATACTTTTTGCATTCCTGGCCTTCAAGGGCTATTACATTGCCTGGAATGCCACCGACAAATTCAAGTCGTATGTGGCATTCGGCTTCACCACCAGTATCTTCTTCCAGATGCTGGTGAACACTGCTGTTGTTGCAGAACTTATCCCCACTACAGGAATTACCATGCCGTTCTTCTCCCAGGGTGGAACCTCCATGCTGGTGACCATGATAATGTGCGGTTTCCTTCTGAATGTCTCGCGGGGTGCTGACAGAGGAGAGTACTATGAGCAGTATTGATATTTATCCTGGTTATTCCTTCCAGGCTAAACATAAAAGCAGAACAGTAAACAAAAAAATCCTCCTTTTTGTTTTTCTCTTCATCCTTGGTCTTGCGTCCATGGAAGCAATCTTCATGCTTTTGATCTCACCTAACCTCAAGATCAACAAGGTCCAGGTGGAATCGCCTGCTTCCGTGGCGCTTTCTTCTTTGGAGATCATCGAGCTTGCCGGGATAACCAGCGGAGACAGCTATTTTGCTGTTGATGCGGCCGAGGTGGAGAGACGGCTTTTAGAGAACAATCTTATTCAGGGCGTGACTGTGGAAAAACATTTTCCATCGGAAATAAAGATAATTGTGGAAGGGCGGGATCCATTTGCAATTGCATTCATAGATGTGGACGGCTTTACAGTTCCTGTGACACTGGACAAGGAAGGGGTTATCTTCGAGATGGGAGAAGGGGTCACCGACTATGATCTTCCTGTCATCTCAGGACTGACATTCCAGAACCTTAAGCTGGGGACAAAGCTTCCAAGCATGTTCATCCCGTATCTTTCCAGGCTTTCTGCAGTCAAGCAGTCCTCTGACACACTCTTTGAGCAGATATCAGAGATAAAGTTCGTGGAGAAGACAGAGGGCTCCTTCGATGTGGTCATCTATCCTGCGAACAGCAGCATACGCATACGTACCAGTTCTGATATAAACGACAGTCTGCTCCAGCAGATGTTCACTGTCCTGGATGTGATGGAAGAGAATGGAATTGATAAGCAGACCGATGAGCTTGATTTCAGAGGTGGCAAGATTGTTTATAAGGTCAAGGAGGGCTGATGATGGATTCTAATGATATCGTAGTAGGGCTTGATATCGGTACATCGAACGTGACAGCAGTCATAGGAGAATATGACACTGACCGGGGTGGAGAGCCTGTGCTCAAGGTGGTGGGCTATGGAGATGTCCCATCCGAAGGAATCCGCAACGGCATCATCATCAATAAGGAGGCAGCAAGCGGCTGCATTGTCCAGGCTGTGGAGGATGCGGTGAACATGTCCAGCCGGGATGTGGAAGAGGTTGTGTGCGGCATAAGCGGCGAGCATGTCAAAGGTATGAACTCCATAGGAGTAGTCAAGGTTGACAGCCGCAGAAGGGGCGAGAAGCCGGAGATCACCGAGCAGAGCAAGCAGGAGGCCATGAGGTCTGCCGGAGCTATCCCCGAGGTTCCTGACCGTGAGACATTCTTTGTAATGCCTATCGAATATAAAGTGAACAACCAGGGCGGAATAAAGAATCCTATCCATATGTATGGCAACCGGCTTGAAGTGCAGGCCCACATAATAACAGCCTCCACATCTGCCATGAGAAACCTCAAGAACTGTATTGACCGCTCTGAATATGGAATACAGAACATGATTCCTATAACCCTTGCAGACTGCAAGTCCATCCTGATTCCAGAGGAAGAGAAAGCTGGAGTAATGGTCATAGATATCGGCGGCGGTACCACCGAGGTTGGAGTCCAGATGAACGGAGCCACCTATTTTACCGGTGTTGTGCCTATCGGCGGGAAATATGTCACCAGCGATATCGCAGCTGTGCTCAAGCTCTCTGTGGATATTGCAGAGAAGATCAAGGTGAACCGTGGTGCCTGCCATGAGTCCCTGGTGGATGCCAAGGAGACTATCGAGATGCCTGTCACCTCCGGATCTTTCGGGGAACGGAACATATCGCGCCTTCTGGTGTGCGAGATTGCAAAGGCCAGGATGTGGGAGATCTTCTCCAAGGTCAAGAGGGCGGTGGAGGATGCCAAGGCTATGCAGTATGTGAACAGCGGCATTGTACTTACCGGCGGCGGAGCCCTTCTTCCTGGTGCCGGCGAGGTGGCCGAGGAAGTGTTCAAGATTCCGGTGCGCATTGGAAATCCTATCGGTTTTACCGTGGATATAGAGAAAGATGGAAAGAAAATTGACGGCGAGATTTTTGCAAATCCAAGATTCGCCGGTGCCATCGGCCTTGCACAGCTGGGCCTTGATATGAAGATAAGGGGCCAGATGGCAAGGAAGAGGCCTGATATGGGAAAGAGTTCCCCCGACGACATGCCTGCAGATGTGGGTGATGGTTTATTTAAGAAAATGGGGAAATGGGCCTGGAATAAAACCAAGAACTTTGTGAAGGATTTTTAGGATATAGGGGGAGGGGAGAATGGAATTAACAATTATTGATGACAAGGAAAAAAGAGGTCCGGTAGAAAGCGCGGTAATCAAGGTTATCGGCGTTGGCGGCGCAGGCTGCAATGCAGTAAACCGCATTATCGAAGACTATAACCGGCAGGATGTTATATTCATCGCTGCCAACACCGACCTGCAGGCTCTCAAGCGGAGCCAGGCCGAGACTCATCTGCCCCTGGGGCGCGAGACCACCCATGGTCTGGGCGCCGGCGGCAATCCAAAGGTAGGCGAGGATGCCGCAAACGAACAGAAGGATGACATCAAGCAGTTCATAGAAGGATCCGACATGGTGTTCATCACTGCCGGAATGGGCGGTGGAACAGGAACCGGCGGTGCTCCTGTAATTGCCAAGATTGCCAAGGATATGGGCAAGCTTACAATCGCTGTAGTAACCACCCCGTTCGACGGAGAGGGACCGCGGCGTATGGAGAATGCCCTTTTGGGAATCGAGAAGCTTAAGGAGAACGTGGATGCCCTTATCGTGGTTCCGAACCAGAAGCTTCTGGAGTTTGCCCATGTGGAGAAGACAGTCTCCATGCTGGAGGGCTTCAGGATTGCCGACGGCGTGCTCCGGGACGCAATCCTGGGTATTGCGAACCTTATCACAATCCCTGGAGTTATAAATCTTGACTTTGCCGACATCAACACAATCATGCGGGGCAAGGGCGAGGCCTTCATAGGAATAGGCGAGGGCAAGGGCGAGACCATGGCAGAGGATGCCATCACCAATGCTCTTTGCAACAAGATCCAGGATAACACCGACATCACAGGTGCCACAGGAATCATCATCAATATAACCAGCGGTCCTGACTTCTCAATGACAGATCTTGAGAAGATACTTACCCTTGTCCGCTCCAATGCAGATGAGAACGTGAACCTTATCTACGGCCAGCGGGTTGATGAGTCCATGAAGGAGAGAGTCTCCGTAACCATTATCGCAACAGGTTTCCCGTCAAACCAGAAGGGGATGGGAGTCCAGTATACAAAGCCAAAGGTGAACAATCCTAATGTGGTGAGCCCAAGAGAATGGGATGCCATGCAGAAGGGAGGAATGAGCGCAGGTTCAGCTCCAAGGCCTGATACCCATATAAGAAGCGAAGGCAATGGAGACTGGGGCAATATCGAGCAGCCGGCTATCTACCGGCTCCGGGGCAGAGTACCTGGAATAAGGACAGAAGAGTGATGGATTTAAAGCGGCTTTCCGACAGCTATGTAGACTATATTATCAGTGAACTCAACCTTTCCCCGGCCACAGTTCTTATTTACAGCAGAGAGATCGGCATGTTCATCTCCTACCTGGGAGACCAGAAGATTGCTCCCTCTTCTATATCCACATCTGACATAGAGGATTACATCGCAAGCCGTACAAAGGAAGGTCATCTCACATCCAGGACAGTATCCCGCATCATGAGCAGCCTCCGTTCTTTCTTCAAGTTCCTACAGCTGGAGGATGTGCGGAAAGACAATCCTGTTGCAGTGCTGGATATGCCTAAAAGCAGCCATGTTCTGCCGAAGGTGTTCAGCAATGCCGAGGTGGATTCTTTCTTCGACAGCATAGCACTGGGCAAGCCTGCGGGAATAAGGGACAGGGCCCTGTTTGAGGTCATCTACTCCTGCGGTCTGCGTATCTCCGAGGTATCGGATCTCAAGTGCTCCGACATCTACCCCGAGGAAGGTGTGGTGCGGGTTTTCGGAAAGGGAAGCAAAGAGCGCATTGTTCCACTGGGAGAGGTTTCTCTCTATTGGATAAAGAAATATTTGGATGAGGGGAGGAAAAGCCTTCTTAAGGAAAAGCAGTCAGAATATCTGTTCATCAATTGTTTCGGCCACAAGATAGGCCGCAAGGGAATCTGGAAGAAGTTCAAGGAGATATCCAAGAACGCAGATATCGAAGGAAAGGTGCACACACTGCGCCACTCCTTTGCAACCCACATGCTCAGGAACGGGGCAGACCTCCGCTCTGTCCAGGAGATGCTGGGACATGCCGATATTTCCACAACCCAGATTTATACCCATCTGGACCGCAGCGACCTGCGGCGTATTTATGACAGGAGTCATCCGGCAGTCTGAGGGAAGATAAGGAAAGATATGGATAATAAAGATTATCTTGCATTTGTTTTTAAACATTTGAAAGGTCTCGATATGAAGGACAAGATTTCCTTGCTTACTCTTTTGGAAGCGAGAGTAGGCAAAGAGATATCCATATCTGGAGTCAAGAAATGTATTTCGGGACTATTTGCCAGAAATCTCAAGGCTCTTGATGCCGCATTCAAGGCAGCAGACCGGGAGATAAAGGCGGTGGAGAAAAGCAGCGTAAATTTCATCTCCATATTCAGTCCCCTTTATCCGCCCCTGTTGAAAGAGATTTATGATCCTCCGTTTATTCTCTTCTACAGGGGTCTTCTTCCAGAGAACTATGAAAGGACAGTCGGCGTCGTGGGGACCAGATACCCCAGCGGCGCTGCCCTTTCTGCCGCCTTTGACATGGGCTTCGGCTTCGGTGTCAACGGCGTGCGTGTTGTCTCTGGCCTGGCTCTGGGCATAGACCGTCATGCCCACATAGGGAACATGGCTGCCGAAATGCCTGCCATAGCTGTGCTGGGCAACGGCATTGACGAGATTTATCCATATGCGAACCGGAAGCTGGCATATCAGATGCTGGATGAAGGCGGAGTCATATTCAGCGAGCTGGGCCCCGGTGTTAAGCCGGCAAAATTCACATTCCCCCAGAGGAACCGGATAATAAGCGGCCTTTCCTCTGCAGTGGTTGTGGTGCAGGCTCCAAAGCGTTCCGGCGCCCTTATAACTGCCGACTTTGCGGCCGAGCAGGGAAGGGAGCTGTATGTGCACGAGGCAGGTCTGCCGTTCCCCCAGGGAGCAGGCGGCCTTGCCCTGGTGGAGCAGGGTGCCAAGAGTGTATCGGGCCCTGTGGATGTGATGATGGATCTGGGCTGGGATGTGGAGTTCCCGGTGTATAAGACAGACAGCCTTAAGGAGGCTGAGCAGCATCAGCTTCTCTCCTGGGAACTGGACGGCAAGGCTGTGAACAACAGTGGAATTTATTATTTCAAAAAATAGAAGGAGCGGAAGATGACAAAAAAATCAACATTGCTTATAGTAGAGTCTCCTGCAAAGGCAAAAACAATCGAGCATTATTTAGGGAAAGGCTATTCTGTGGAAGCATCGGTAGGACATCTTATAGACCTGCCTAAATCCAGGATCGCCATTGATGTGGATAATAATTTTGAACCTGAATATATAACAGTCCGGGGCAAGGCCTCCATCCTCAAGGAGCTTGAGAAAAAAGCAGCAAAGGCAGACGAAGTGCTGCTGGCTTCTGATAATGACCGGGAGGGAGAAGCTATCTCCTACCATCTCAAGACTGCGCTTGAGGCCAAGAAGATTCCAGCAAAAATCGAAAGAATAATCTTCAACGAGATTACCCCGGGCGCTATAAAGGCAGCTGTGAATGCTCCCCGGGACATAGACATGGGTAAGGTCAATGCCCAGAAGGCCCGCCGGGTGCTGGACCGCATCGTAGGCTACAACCTTTCACCTATACTTTGGAAAAAGGTTAAGAACGGCCTTTCCGCAGGGCGTGTCCAGTCGGTTGCACTCCGGCTTATCTGCGACCGCGAGGCCGAAGTGGAGGCTTTCAAGGCAGAGGAATACTGGAGCCTGGACATTGAGCTCAAGAAAGGAAAAGGAAGCTTCCTGGCCCAGCTGGTTCCTCAGTCAGAAGAGAAGATAACTTTCCATACCAAGGCTGAGGTTGATGCCTTTATGGCAGCCCTTGCCGGGAAAAAATATATTGTATCTGATGTGAAGACTGTAGATAAAATCCTAAATCCACGGGCACCTTACACCACATCAAAGCTTCAGCAGGATGCGGCTATAAGGCTGGGGTTCACTTCCAAGAAGACAATGCAGCTTGCACAGCAGCTGTATGAAGGTATCTCCCTGGGGACAAACCGTGTTGGTCTTATCACATACATGAGAACCGACTCCACCCGTATCTCCAACCAGGCTCTGGCAGATGTGCGGGATTACATCGGCAAGAACTTCCCGCAGGCACTGCCTGAGCATTTCAACAACTACAGCATGGGAAAGAGGGCTCAGGATGCTCACGAGGCAATCCGGCCTACATATGTCAAATATACTCCAGACTCTGTAAAACAGTATCTTACATCGGACCAGCACAAGCTTTACAGCATCATCTGGGAGCGGTTTGTATCTTCACAGATGAAGGACAGCGTACTGGCAGTGACCACAGTGGATATTGACTGCGGCGGAAAGCCTTTCAGGACTGTTGCATCTGTTGTCAAGGAGAAAGGTTTCCAGGCAGTGCTCAAGCTGCTGGCAATCAAGGAGAAGGCAGTCCATCTTCCAGCCCTTGCAGCAGGGGATGAGCTTGAATACTCCAAGTATGAGACAGAGCAGCACTTCACACAGGGACCTTACAGATACACCGACGCCAGCATCGTAAAGGTGATGGAGGAGAAGGGTATCGGCCGTCCTTCCACATATGCACCTATCATCACACTCCTTATCGAGCGCTACTATGTGGCACGGAAGAACAAGCAGCTTATCCCTACACAGCTGGGAAGAATGATAAACAAGATCCTGCTGGAGAAGTTCCCAGAGATCCTGGATGTGAACTTCACTGCCGAGATGGAGCAGAAGCTGGATGATGTGGAGGAGTCAAAGGACAACTGGAGCCAGATGATAGGCGAGTTCTACAAACCTTTCAAAGCACAGGTGGACCACGTTATGGCGACCCTCGAATCCCAGCGGGGAAGCATGGATGAGCTTACAGAATATAAGTGCGACAAGTGCGGCAGACCTATGGTGAAGAAACTGGGCCGCTTCGGACACTTCCTGGCCTGCTCAGGCTTCCCGGAGTGCAAGAACACACAGTCTATCCCATTCTGCAAATGTCCGCGCCCAGGTTGCGACGGCCAGATTGTGGCAAGGAAAAAGCATGGCGGCAAGGGGCGTGAGTTCTATGGCTGCACCAACTATCCAAAGTGCGATTTCATAAGTGCATATAAGCCTACCAGCAAGATCTGCCCTGACTGTGGATACTTCATGGTGGAGCGGTATGAGAAGTCCAGGGGCAGTTTCTACTCCTGCAGCAACACTGAATGCAAGAATTATGTGAAGGAAGAGTAATTGGAACAGTATATCTCCTACCTTGAGAACATCCGGCATCTCTCTCCTGCTACTGTAAAGGCCTACAGAGGCGACATAGCGGAGTTCATCTCCTTCATGGAGGAGTCGGGTTATTCTGTGGGAAGTCCTGACAGAAACAGCGGCAGGAGATATGTGGCACACCTTTCCAAGAAAGGCTTTGATGCCCGGAGCATAAACCGGAAGATTTCGGCTCTCCGCAAGTTCTATGACTATAAGATAAGGGAGAAAGAGACAGACTTCAATCCGTTCGATTTTGTCAAATCCCAGCGGGTGGACAAGAAACTCCCTCTCTATATGACTACCGGGGAGCTTGAGCAGGTGGACAACCTGGCTAAGGAAAAGGAGACTTCCAATCCTATGCTGGGTGCCAGGGACGAGGCTCTCTTCAGTTTCCTGTATGCATCGGGATGCCGTATTTCCGAGGCTCTCTCCATAAAGGTCAGAGATCTGGATTTCGCTTCTGGCCAGGTGCTTATAACCGGAAAGGGGAACAAGCAGCGGTTTGTGTTCTTCGGAAAGCCGACTGCAGAAATCCTCCAGGCATATCTGCCGTTACGGCAGCAGGTGGTGACAAAAGAGGGGACAGATACCGAGGCCCTTTTCGTAGACTATAAGGGAAATGCCCTTACAGCCCGGGGAGCCACCTGGATTTTAAGGCAGTACAAGATGAATGCACATATCGACAAGAATGTGACATTGCATACATTCAGGCACACCTTTGCCACCCATGTTCTGGAAGGGGGTGCCGATATCCGTGCCGTGCAGGAGCTTTTAGGCCATGCAGGGCTTTCCACAACCCAGATCTATACCCATGTGGGAATAGGACGTCTCAAGGATATCCACAGGACAACCCATCCTCATGGAAGGCTGGAGCAGAAAGGAGCAGAGAATGGAATTTAGAGGGACAACTATCCTTGCTGTAAAAAAAGATGGCAAGGTTGCCATGGCCGGCGACGGCCAGGTTACACTGGACAAGACTGTAATGAAGGGACACGCGCGGAAGGTGCGTAAAATATATGACGGCAAGATCCTGGTGGGCTTTGCAGGTGCCACCGCCGATGCTTTCACACTGTTCGAGAAGTTCGAGGGCAAGCTCAAGGAGTTCGGCGGCGACATGACCCGGGCCGCAGTGGAGCTGGCCAAGGAATGGAGGACCGACAGGGCGCTGCGCCGTCTGGAGGCAATGCTTCTGGCTGCCGACGCAACCAAGATTCTCCTTATCTCCGGCACAGGGGACGTGGTGGAGCCAGACGAGGAGGCCCTGGCCATAGGAAGCGGCGGCAACTACGCCTATGCGGCAGCCCTGGCCTTCATGCGGTCCGCCTCCGGCATGACCGCGGCACAGATTGCAGAGGAATCGCTCAAGATTGCCTCCCAGATCTGCATCTACACCAACAGCAACATTATTGTGGAGGAACTCTGATGCTTGATTTCGATAAGCTTACTCCAAAGCAGATTGTAGAAGAGCTTGATAAATATATAATCGGCCAGGACAAGGCCAAGCGGACTGTGGCCATGGCACTGCGGAACCGGGTGCGGCGGAAGATGCTGCCTGAGTCCCTGCGGGAAGAGGTCATTCCTAAGAACATCATCATGATCGGTTCCACAGGTGTTGGAAAAACAGAAATCGCCCGCCGCCTCTCAAAGCTCTCAGGTGCCCCATTCGTAAAAGTAGAGGCGACAAAATATACCGAGGTCGGCTATGTGGGCCGTGATGTGGAATCCATTATCAGGGACCTTATGTCTGTAGCTGTGAACATGGTCAAGACCGAGATGCGGAGCACTGTCATGGAGGATGCGAAAGTAAGAGTTGAAGAACAGCTTCTTGACCTTCTGCTTCCGCATACAGTTCATCAGGCTCAGCCTAAGAATGAAGGGGAAGATGTCAAACTGCTTCCTCCTGAGGAACCGATCCGGGAGAAGTTCCGGAACAAGCTTAGAAACGGGGAACTTGAGGAGCACCAGATAGAGATAGATGTGACCAAGCCGGGTTTCCAGCCTATGGAGATTTTCGCAGGCACAGGCCTTGAGGATATGGGAATCAACTTCGGAAGCATCACCGGTGTCATGGGTGGCAAGAAGAAAAAACGGCGCACCACTGTAAAGCATGCCCGGGAGATACTCCTTGAGGAGGAGATCGACAAGCTTATCGACAGCGACAAGGTGGCAGAGATTGCAAAGACACGGACCCAGGAGATGGGTATTGTGTTCATAGATGAGATCGACAAGGTGGCAGGAAGACAGAACACCAGCGGGGCAGATGTGTCCAGGGAAGGAGTTCAGCGTGATATCCTGCCTATAGTAGAGGGCTGCAAAGTCAACACCAAATACGGAATGGTGGACACAACCCACATCCTGTTCATCGCAGCAGGTGCATTCCACATGAGCAAGCCTTCAGACCTTATACCGGAGCTCCAGGGCCGGTTCCCGCTTCGGGTTGAGCTTGAGCCGCTTCAGGCTGCAGAGTTCGAGAAGATTCTTACCCAGCCCCAGAACGCCCTTATCAAGCAGTATAAGGCGCTTATGGAGACAGAGGATGTTAAGCTTGAGTTCACAGATGATGCTGTGAAACGTATTGCATATATAGCACAGGAATTGAATGCAGGTTCCGAGAACATCGGGGCAAGACGGCTGCATACAATCATGGAACTGCTTTTAGAGGAAGTTTCTTTTGCTGCACCTGAGCTGAAGGGGCAGACAATAACAGTTACACCGCAGTATGTGGACGAAAGGCTCCACGGTGTATTAGGGGATCAGGATCTGGCAAGATATATCTTGTAGAGATATAAGTTCTTTTGAATCAGGGAGGGGTTATGAAAGGACAGATAAAGGAGTTTTTCAACAGCATAGGACAATTCTGGAAAAAGCTTAGGCAGGCGCAGAAGGTCTCATTTATTTTAATATTGGCAATTGTTTTTGCCTTTATTGTCTTTGTCAGCTCAGCTGGCTCCACATCTTTCATGACTCCGCTGTTCACAGCACGGATAGCAGACACAACACTGCTCAACACCATATCGCTCCGCCTGGACCAGGAGGGAGTGTCACACAAGATTTCCGACGGTATGATCTATCTCCAGAGCAAGGGCGATGCCCAGAGGATGATTGCTCTTCTTATGCGTGAGGATCTGGTTCCGAAGAATGCTTCCCCCTGGGATGTGTTCAAGATGGACCGGTGGACCACCACCGACTTTGAACGGAACGTGAACCTGCGGCGTGCAATCAGTGTAAGCCTTGAGCAGCATATCGAATCCCTCGCCGATGTGGACAGGGCCAGAATCACTCTGGTCATGCCTGAGAAATCCCTTTTCGCCGAGGACCAGAAAGAGGTGTCTGCCTCCATCATCATCACACCTCATCCAGGTTCTGACATTGTATCGAATCCAAAGAAAATCCAGGGAATCATGAAGCTGGTCAAGTTCGCAGTTGAAGGACTTGAGGACAAGAATATCACAATCAGCGACACAGCTGGAAATGTGCTCTCCGACTTCGCAGGAATGGCAGCCTCCCCAGTCACTCCCGCAGTTAAGCCTATGACACAGGCTCCAGCCCAGCAGGATATTTTCGACAAGCTTCCTGTAAGCCGCAACATAGCATATGCAGCTGCAGTCTCCCTGGCAGTTCTGCTTTTCGCAGTCGTATGCATCCTGATTTTTGGAAAGAAAAAGAAAGAGGCTATCCTGGAGGATGCCCGGAACATGGCATCCCAGAACCCGGAAGAGGTTGCCCGCCTTGTAAAAACCTGGCTGTCGGAGGACTGATATGGGTCGACTGAAGAAAGCTGCAGTAATAAAAAAGCTTTCAGGTAAAGAAAAAGCCGCCATATTCCTCATGGCCCTCGGGTGCGACAGTTCGGCCACTGTCTTCAATCACCTCAATTCCCAGGATGTGGAGATACTCTCTTATCAGATTGCCTCCACAGAGAAGGTGGACTCGAACACTCTCTCCCAGGTGCTCTACGAGTTCAGAGAGCTGGCCACAGCCCGCAACTACATTGCCACAGGCGGCGTGGAGTATGCAAAGAAGCTGCTCTCCAAGGCTTTCGGTGAGAAACGGGCCGACGAGATTATCCAGAAGATATCGGTATTCCTTCACAAGAAACCCTTCGAATTTGTCAAGCGTGTCCAGTCAGACCGCCTTGTATCCTTCCTCAAGTTCGAGCAGCCCCAGACCATTGCCTTGGTACTTGCATACCTTGAGCCCGGGACTGCATCCCGCATCCTTTCGGCTCTGCCCAGGACCATCCAGTCGGACGTGGCACGGCGCATTGCAGTCATGGACCGGACATCTCCGGAGATGCTGCATAATGTGGAGAAAGTGCTTGAGAAGAAGCTGGCCCTCTTTGACCTGTCCGGCTACAAGGAGGCTGGCGGCATAGAGAGCATGATGAATATCCTCAACAGGATGGACAAGAAGACTGGTGCAGATATCCTTTCCGATATCCGCCGGAGCAATACAAAGCTTTCAGAGGAACTATCCTCCCAGCTCCTTGTATTTGATGATGTAGTCAAGATAGATGATGAGATTCTGTGCGCTGTCCTTGCAGGTGTCTCATCGGATGACATAGCAAAAGCATTGAGGACAGCAAGCTACGAGGCACGGGAAAAAATTTTGGCAAACCTCTCTCCAGACCGCTCCAAGCTCCTGTCCCAGCCCGATTCCAAACCGATCAGGCTTAAGGAGATAGAGGAATCCCAGAGCCAGATACTGGCTGCCATAAGAAAAGCAGGAGGCCCTAAATGACAGATGTTTTCAAAGCCATAGATGTGGAAGAGCTGGAAAAAGCTTCCCGCATAGATATCCAGGCAGAGAGCCGGAACCTTATGGCACAGCTGGAGAAAGCCAGCACCGATGCCGCAAAAATCCGCCAGGAGGCAAAGTCCGAGGCAGAGAGAGTCAGGACACAGGCCTATGAAGAGGCAAGAAAAGAGGGCTTTGCAAAAGGGGAGAAGGAAGGCTTTGAGAAGGGGCTGGACCAGGTTAACAAGCTCATAAGCCAGCTGGAGATCATAACCCGTGATGTTGATGAATGCAAGCGTAATATTCTTGAGAATGCCAAGCATGATATTGTGGACCTGGCAGTGGGAATTGCCGAGAAAGTGGTCAAAACCACATGTGCCAAGCAGCGTGATATTGCATTGCGTAATGCAGAGTATGCCCTGGGACTCCTGAAGGAGAAGAGCCCGGTAGTGATCCGTGTGAACCTTGCTGATATGGATATAGCCCGGGAGTACCGTTCCATGCTTCTTAATATGTTTGACAAGGTGGAGTCTATCAAGATTGCAGAAGATCCCGCTGTAGAACAGGGGGGCTGTATTGTGGAGAGCGGCACCTGCGGTGTAGATGCCAATATCCCGACCCAGCTTTCTTCCATCAGGAGCAGCCTGCATGAAGAGTGATCTTGAGCGTTTTAAAAAGATAATAGAGAGTGCCCAGCCCTGCCGTTACACAGGCATGGTGACCAAGGTTACAGGCTTTATGATTGAGAGCGTGGGACCCCAGGCCATGGTAGGGGAACTGTGCAAGATATATCTGCCCAAGAAAGAGAACCCGGTTCAGGCCGAGGTTGTTGCAATAGACGGCTCCAAGGTGCGGCTTATAACCTACGGAAGCGCTGTGGGAATCCAGATGGGATGCCAGGTGGTTGCCACAGGCCGGGTCCTTGGAATACCTATGTCCAACTCCCTTCTGGGACGTGTCATAGACAGCATGGGAAACCCTCTGGACGGCAAGGGACCTATAGGCTTCGGAAAGAAACGTTCTGTATTCGGCACACCTCCTGATATCTTGAACAGACAGATGGTGCAGGAGCCGGTGGAGACAGGAGTGCGCTCCATCGATTCGCTTCTGACCGTGGGTCTCGGCCAGCGGCTTGGAATTTTCTCTCCCGCAGGAACAGGTAAGACCACACTTTTAGGAATGATTGCCCGGAACACCCAGGCTGATATAAATGTAATTGCACTGGTAGGCGAGCGTGGCCGCGAGGTGGGTGAGTTCATAAGAAATGATTTAGGCGAGGAGAAACTTGCCAAATCTGTAGTTGTTGTATCAACCTCTGACACATCCCCTGTATGCCGGGTGCGGGGTGCATATACTGCAGTCACTGTTGCAGAGCATTTCAGGGACCAGGGAAAGAATGTAATGCTTTTCTTCGACTCCCTCTCCCGTTTTGCCCGTGCCCAGAGCGAGATCGGCCTTTCCATCGGCGAGGTTCCTGCAACCAGAGGATATCCCCCGTCGGTGTTCACCGAGATGCCGAAGCTTCTTGAGCGGTGCGCCAATTCACAGAAAGGAACCCTTACAGGCTTCTTCACCGTGCTGGTTGAGGGAGACGACAGGGATGAACCAATATCAGACAGTGCTGAGGGATTCCTGGACGGTCATATAATTCTTTCACGGAAGCTCTCTGAGGCAGGACATTATCCTGCTGTGGATGTGCTCCAGTCTGTATCCAGAAGCGCTGTGCGTGTTGCTCCTGCGCCCCTTTTGAAGGCTGCCGAGGTGATCAGGAATCAGATGGCTGTCTATCGCGATGCAGAGGATCTTATAAATGTGGGTGCCTACAACAGGGGAACCAACCGGGCCATAGATATGGCGATAGACAAACATGATGCCATAGATCAGTTCCTTATCCAGGACCTTAAGGAGAAAGCTACCTTCCAGGAAAGCATGGATAAGGCCATGGCAATAGCAGGGGTACGATGAGAAAGGAGTTCCGGCTGGAGAAGCTTCTGGAGATCCGTATAATGGATGAGCGCTTCGCCGCCGCAAAGCTTTCTGATATCGATGCCAGGCTGAACCGTGTGCAGGATGACCTTGACCAGATAAAGAAAAAACAGACACAGCTTTATGCCTCATTTGTGGACTCTATCCAGGCTCCCGGAAGCCTGGCGCCGCTGCAGGCCCAGCTTACAGCCCTTAAGGAAGATGCGCTGAATCTGGAAAAATTGCTTGAAAATATAAAAAAAGAGAAAGCAGAGGCCAATACTCTCTATGCTGATGCTTTAAAAAAACGGAAAATTCTTGAGAACCTTAAAGAGAAAACCTTAGACTGAATCAAAAACCGGTAAATTTTCTTGACATATATCCTCTAAAAAGCGTATAATTAGCTAAATTTTAGTAAATTTTCAACTTTTTAAGAGGAAAATATGGAAGCTGGCTACAAAAAAGGGGCAGAAATCCTCATAAATAAACTCCACAAAGAGGGAGTTGAATACATTTTCGGTTATCCTGGAGCAAGTGCCATCGATATTTTCGATGCACTTCTGGAATCTCCAATCAAATTCCTGCTGGCCCGGCACGAGCAGGGGGCGGTGCATATGGCAGACGGCTATGCCCGTGCCACCGGCAAGCCCGGCGTAGTGCTGGTTACATCTGGCCCTGGAGCCACAAACACAGTGTCCGGCATATTCACGGCCAAGATGGACTCTGTCCCAATGGTTGTCATCTGCGGCCAGCAGTCGGTGGCCAACTTGGGTACCGATGCCTTCCAGGAGGTTGATGTATCAGGTATCACTTTCCCTATAGTGAAACACTCATATCTTATAAAGAAAGCCACCGACATCCCCCGGATTGTCAAAGAGGCCTTCATAATCGCCCGCACCGGCCGTCCGGGGCCTGTCCTCATCGACATACCCAAGAATGTGGCTGAGTTCCCCATTCCTGTGAACACCCCGGACGACTGCGACCTGCCTGGCTACAAACTGGACGGGGAACCAAACCTGGGCAAGGTGATGGCTGCGGCTGACTACCTGGTGGATGCAAAGCGACCGGTGCTGCTGGTAGGCCACGGCGCCCTTATATCGGGCGCCTGTGAGGCGGTGCGCACCTTTGCCGAGAAAATGCAGATTCCTGTGGCAAGCACACTCCTTGGCAAAGGTGTGTTCCCAGAGACACATCCGCTGTCTCTGGGCATGGCAGGCATGCATGGCACCGCCTATGCCAACAAGGCTCTGGAGGAGTGCGACCTGGTTATGTCCATCGGCTCCCGGTGGGACGACCGGATTGCCGGCACCCCCGCCACCTTCTGTTCCAGTGCCATCAAGATCCACATCGATGTAGACCCCTCCGAGATAAACAAGACTATCAAGGTTGATGTAGGCATTGTGGGGGAGGCGAAGCGTGTGATGGAAATCCTCTGCGGCCTCTGTGCAAAGGGGGACACCGAAGCCTGGTGCAGACGAATAAAGAAGCTTAAGAAGGATTATCCTCTTAAATATAAGAAAGGAACCAAGGTCAAAGTTCCCCATGTTGTGGATGAGCTTTTCAAGCTGACCAAGGGCAAGGCTATTGTGGCCACCGATGTGGGACAGCACCAGATGTGGGCTGCCCAGTATTACAAGACCGATTACCCTAACCAGTGGCTCTCCTCCGGGGGTGCCGGCACTATGGGTTTCGGCTTCCCGGCTGCCATAGGAGCGCAGATCGGTTGTCCCGACCGGGTGGTTGCGGCTATCGTAGGGGACGGCGGTTTCCAGATGACTATGGAGGAACTGGCTGTAATTGCGGTGAACAAGCTGCCGGTCAAGATCTTCATCATGAACAACCACTTCCTTGGTATGGTGCGGCAATGGCAGAACATATTCTACGGCAACCGCCTCTCCTGTGTGGAGATGGTGGGAAACCCCAATTTTGTCCAGCTGGCCAAGAGCTACGGAATCAAGGGCTATTCAATCCGCCGTTCTGCCGATGTCAAGCGGATCATGAAATCGGTCATGAACTACAAAGGACCGTGTGTGGTGAATGTGGAGGTGGACCGGGAGGCCAATGTCTATCCTATGGTTCCGGCAGGCAAGCCTTTGAGCGGAATGATTCTTGAGCAGGAGAAGCGGAATGAAAAGTAACGATAGAAAACATGTCATAAGCCTTTTAGTGAGCAACAAGCCTGGTGTGCTTATCCGGGTCTCCCTTGTGTTCGCCCGGCGGGGTTACAACATCGACAGCCTGGTTGTGTCGGAAGAGACTGACCCCCGCTTCTCCAGGATGACAATCACTGCCACCGGAGACAAAGCGATCCTTGACCTCATCATAGAGCAGCTCAACAAGCTGGTGGATGTCATCTCTGCAAAGGATTATACAGATGTAGACACCATAGAGCGGGAGTTATCCATCCTCAAGATAGACTGCAAACCTGAGAAGCGTGCTGATATCTTCCCTCTGGTGGAGGTGTTCAAAGGAAAGATTGTGGACATAGGATCCGAGACCATCACCTTCGAGGTGTCGGGCCCAAGTGAGCGTATGGAGGCGGTTAAGACCACCTTTGCCCCTTATGGAATAAGAGAGAGCGTCCGCACCGGAAAGGTGCTTATGATCCGTGGTGACGAGACTACCACCGGCTTCTGATGGAGATGACCATGAAAGAGATTGACAGTGCCCTTAAGAATGAGGGAGATGTGAACATCTCCCAGGAAAGGCAGGCCTGGCAGAAGGGGCATATCGGTCCCGAAACTGCGGCGATACTGGCCGAGGATGAGAAATACTTCCTCCGCCAGTCTCTCTCCACCCCCTGCATGAATGCCCTCAAGAGCGCCAAAGGGGCGTGGATAGAGGACATCGAGGGCCGCCGTTATATCGACTTCCACGGCAACAATGTGCATCAGGTGGGCTACGGCAACCCCGATGTCATCGCCGCAGTGCAGAAGCAACTGGAGACTTTACCCTTCTGCCCCCGCCGGTACACCAACCAGGTGGCGGTAGATTTTGCTAAAAAGTTGACATCACTTACACCCGGCAACCTTAACAAAGTGCTCTTTGCCCCCGGCGGGGCCGAGGCCAACTCCATGGCTATAAAGCTGGCCCGCATCGCCACCGGCAAGTATAAAACTATCTCCATGTGGGACTCCTTCCACGGTGCCACACTGGATACAATTTCTTTAAGCGGCGAGACTGTGTTCCGCAAAGGAATAGGGCCGCTGATGTGCGGCACCGAGCATGTTCCGCCACCAGATATCCACCGGCGGTTCATGGATATCGGCAAGCCTGAGGAGTGGGAGATTCTCTGGGCCAAGTATGTGGAATACATCATGGAGAAAGAGGGGGATGTGGCAGCTGTCATTTCCGAGCCTATGCGGAGCACTCCTTACATTCCGTCAAAAGAGTATTGGCAGATAATAAGAAAGGCCTGTGACAAGCATGGCGCACTCCTTATATTCGACGAAGTGCCTCACGCATTGGGGCGCACCGGTCAGTGGTTCACATGCCAGAACTTTGACATCACACCGGATATCCTTGTCATCGGAAAGGGGCTTGGTGGAGGCGTGTTCCCTATTGCCGCCATGATTGCAGACGAGAAGCTGGATGTGGCTGCAGATATTGCCATCGGACACTTCACTCACGAGAAGTCCACGTTGGGTGCTGCTGCGGGCCTTGCCACCTTGAACTATATCGAGAAGCACAATCTGATAGAGCATTCCCGTGAACTGGGCGCTTATACTCTGAAAAAGACTGAGGAGATGATGGAGCGTCATCCTCTTATCGGTTCTGTGCGGGGTATCGGTCTTTTCATCGGCATTGAGCTGGTGAAGGACAGAGAGAGCAGGGAACCGGCCCTTAAAGAGGCGGAGAAGGTGATGTATAAGTGCCTTTCCGGTGGTGTCAGCTTCAAGCTTACCATGGGGAACATAATCACACTGACTCCTGCACTGGTCATAACAAAGGAAGAGATGGACTTTGCTTTGGGTGTGATAGAGAAGGCTATTGCAGAGGTGAGTCAGGAAGGCTGAGGCTTACTTTTTCTTCCGGCTTTTCCGTTCTGGTTTCTTGCCCCAGTCCTGCTTTTTGCCCCGGTCGAATTTTTTGTAGCCGCCGCTTTTCGGCTTGCCAGCTGGCTTGTCCTGGTGGGCCAGGGTGATTGTCGGCAGCTCAGGATTTTTCCGTGATTTCTCAACTGCATCAAGGCCTGCTTTCTCAGGTACGGTTGCAAAGGAGAAATTGCCTTTTATGGAGACATCATCAATCATGCTTCCCTTGATCTTCAGCAGCTGTGCCAGGAACTTAACCAGCTCCCTTGGACCGATGTTGTCGTCCTTTCCCCAGCCTATGTGAAGACGCAGTGTGCCAGGCTTTATCTCAGGCTTGTAATCATTCTTATTTCCACCTGCTTTGCGGCCCCTGCCTTTTTCTTCCTGTTGCCAATCATCTTTCTCAAAGCCTTTGTCTTTTCTGCCACGGCCTTTGCCTTTATCCCATTCCCGGTCCCTTTTCCGCTTGGGCTCTTCAAACTGCTCGATATCTCTGTAGCGCTCGGTGTCAAATATGTCGCCGTATGCGCTTGAAAGAAGGGCTCTGACAGTGTTTCCCGCACCCATGGTTGCAATCAGCTTTTCGGCAAAGGCTGCGATGATGTCTTTCTCCTTCTGGTTCCCGCCCGGTGCTCTGTACTCCTGGTCCTTGGTTTCCAGTGTCTGCTCAAGGCGCTGGCACCGTACTGAAAGGATAGACATAACCTCCGGCACCTTTACCACATGGATGGAGCTTCCCAGAACATTCTCTGACTTCCTGTTGTACTCCCTTATCTTGTAGCGGATGGTGGGTCGGATGAAGCTGATGGCTGTCCCTTTCTCGCCGGCCCGGCCTGTACGTCCAATGCGGTGGATATAGCTGTCGAAGTTATGAGGAAGCTCCCAGTTTATTACATGGGTAAGCCTCTCCACATCGATGCCCCGGGCTGCCACATCGGTGGCGATGAGTATAGTTGTCAGCTTGTTCTTGAATCTGCGCAGTGTCCGTTCCCTGGCCTCCTGGGACAGATTTCCATGGAGCGCCTCGGCAGGATAGCCGTCTTCCATAAGGCGTCTTGCAACTTCATCTGCCTCAATCTTGGTGGGGCAGAACACAAGACCATGGAAGTTCTCGGTGGAGTCCACAATACGCTTCAAGGCCTCAAGTCTGTCATCAGCCTTGATCAGGATAGCCTCCTGGTTTACAAGAATCTCTTCCTGCTCTGGGACATCCTCTGCAATAATCTCGGTTTTTCCCAGCTGCTCGTCCACAATTTTCATGATGGGAGCAGGGAGTGTGGCAGAGAAGAGAGCCACTTTCTTATCGGGGTTTGCGCAGTCAATGATTTTCTTCACATCATCGATGAAGCCCATGTCCAGCATCTCGTCGGCCTCATCCAGAATCAGATATTTGATTTCAGACAGGTCAAGGCTGCCCCGGTCTATGTGGTCCTGGACTCTTCCGGGGGTCCCTACTACGACCTCGGTTCCTTTCTCTAAGTTGCGGAGCTGAAGCCCTATTGATGCACCGCCGTAAACAGCAGTGATGCGGGGATAGCGGTTTGTTGTGAGGGATCTGATCTCGTTTGATATCTGAAGCGCCAGTTCCCGTGTAGGAGCCAGGATAAGAGCCTGTGGCTTGTCAGCCGGCTGGGTGAGCTTGTTCACCAGTGGAAGGCCGAAAGCAGCGGTTTTACCAGTACCTGTTCGGGCTTTAACCGCAATGTTTGTATCCTCTGCCAGAAGCCTTGGCAGAATCATCTCCTGCACCGGAGAGGGGTGGAGGAATCCTTTTTTCTCTATTGCCTTCAGAACTGCCTGGTCAAGAGGGTAGTCTGAAAAAAGTGTCTCTGTAGTATGTTCCATCGGCTACAGAATATCAGTAAAAGGAATAAATATCTATCAGTTGATTGTTAAATTTCTGATTAATGTGCTGCTGGTGTTTATAAGCAATTATAAATTTTTTATCTAGTTCCCGTAATCTTTTATTATTGTTACTTTAAAGTTTTATTAAATATCGACATCAATTATTATTGGAAAATGATCTGAAATATCTTTAAAATACTTTTTATTAGATTTATAAATTAGGTTTTGGTCTATCCTTACTCCACCGTTGTATGTGTTTCTTGGACGTGGATCATTAATATTAAAAGCATGTGTTGTACCCCTATTAATTTTAAGACCTTTTATAATGAAGTGATCGTAATCATTACAAAGTTTTATTGTATCATCTGTTTTATTAATAGTAGTTTTTAAACTTTGTCTAAAATCTCCTCCTGTAAAGAACTCAAAATCAACAATTGCATCTGAAAAATGAGTTCCATATGTATCTTGTTTTAAAAAATCCCTTGGTGTATTAAAATCACCTCCAATTATGATTTTATTTTGCCTTCCTAAATCTACATATAAGCGAGAAAGTTCTGATAAATCTTCATAATAATGATTATTGTCATCAGGTAAATGAACGTTGATAATAAAAAATTCTTTTGACTGATTGGATGAAAGACAAAACTGAACAACTTGCAAATTATTCTTAATAAAATTATATTTCCGTTTCTCAGATTCAAAATTTATTACCTTATCTTTTTTTGATGTTGGTAAAACTTTATGTAAATTATAAAAAATAATACTGTTTTGATCAAAACCTGAACCTTTTTTTATAGTTATATATTTGTCAGTACAAAAATACATCCAACCTGCATTTCCTATTTTATCTATAAAAATATCAATTATTTGTTTATTGTGGTTCTCAATAGGAAATTCCTGTAATAAAATAATATCAGCTTTACTATTTTTCATTATTGTAGAAATTCCATTTACCCATTTTGAGTTATCTATCCTGTGATTCTTACTTGCATGTCCCCCAATGTTAAAAGACATAATTCTAATATTATCAGCATAAAGTAGTGAAATCGACAAAAGGAGAATAATAGTAAAGATTATTTTCTTCATTTTATTTTTTTCTTGGCTTTTTCATGCCCTAAATCTGCTGCTTTTTGATAATAAAACTTTGCTCGGTCATAATTTTTGTCAGCACCATAACCTTTTTCAAAGCAAAATGCAAGTTGATAAAAAGCATTCATTTTTTCATTACCATATATAGCGATTTTAAACATATTTATCGCTTCTATGTAATTCTTTTTTTTCTCATCGCCATTTAAAAAGAACATACCCATTTTGTAAGCACTTTCAGAATCTCCTGACAAAGCCTGATCATAAAGTATTCGCAATGAATTATTTATTTCAAGAGGTTTTTCTTCTGGGGTTTTTAAATCTCCATACTTTGAAAAGCTGTAAATTTTATTTTGGGTTTCGATATTTTTAATTCCATAGCAGAAAATATAATAATTGTTTTTTATTGTTATATTTTGTTTAAACAAATAGGGTGGTTTTAATAATTCCTTGACAGAACTCTCATAACAATTTGATACTTTTTTTGCTTTTTCATTATCGCTAGCATTTTTAAACTTATTTTCAGATTTTAATTCTTTGAACTTGTTTAAGAATGAAGATATACTTATTTGGGAGATGTTTGAAATATCCATGGAATACTCTTTGTTACTAACAGAAAGTATCTTGAATGCTTCATTTAATTGTCTAGTTTTTTTAGAATTGAAATATTCTGTAGTAAAAGCAGCTCTTGTTATTTTACCTTTCTCATCTATAAGGAAAACATAAAAATTAGAATGGTCTTCCATTAATTCATCAAGTTCATAATTGATAAAATAATATATTTTGTCATCCTTTACATATGGCAATGAATCATAGTACTTGCCATTAATTACAATACCTAATGTATATTTTTCTCCAATTTTTATTGGAAGTGAGAACACAAGTTTATCATAATAAAAAACTTTTTCCTCTTCGCTCCCAAAAAAGAAATTTACTGCATCTGAAAAAACCGTTGAGTCACCTTTCTTGCTGATTACAACTTCTTTAACATTATTATCTGAAACAATTTTCAACTGACCTAGAAGGAATAAATTTGTAGTAATATCATCAGCATTTTTTACTACAGTAATCAATTGCAAAAACTCTCGTGCTTGTGGCACAAATTCTCGATTATCATCTATTATGAGTTTTAATTGTTTTTGTGCTTCATCAAAATCTTTTAAATAATAATGAATTCCAGCAGAATAAAATCTATTTGAGGATTCATTGCTTGCGGTTGTATCATTTTCAATAATAGATAAATATTTTCTGATATTAGTTATATTATTTTCTTCCATTGATATTTGTATCATATTTTTTGCAAGTTCTGTATAATAGCTGTCATTATCAATAATAGAATACTTTAATTTTTGCCGTTCAAATATTTGATAACAATCTTTGGCTTTTCCCAAATTTCCTAATTCTTGGTATGCACAACCCAATTCAAACCAAAATGGAGTAAATACTGCGAAAATGTTTCTTTTTTCTTCAAGCAAGTTTATTTTTGACGCGGTATCTGCTTTATCAAGGGTTTCAACCAGCCACCGCATTTGATCTTCTTTTATTTCATATTGTTTAGGAATATCATATTTCGAAATAAATTCAGAATAGGTTTTGAATAAAGATTCTCTTTCCCCATCAATTAATTTTAAGTCTTCTTGTTCTAATCTAAATAAGTCTTTTCTTAACCTGTTTTCAACAGTATTTATTGTATTTTTATAGTTAAAAAAGGCAGAAACACCAGTATAAAGCGCTGAAGCAGAGCCACTTATAATTTGTCCAATAGCTGTGGGGTCTTGCTTAATGGAACTAATACCTTGTCCCAATTGATATATTGAAGCAATTGCAGGAATTGCTGCACCTTCTAAGCATTTATAAAGTGCTTGACTTTTTTCTCTTTCTGCTTCTTGAGTAACAAAAATTTTTTCATTTTCTTGTAGTTTTAAATTTGTTAAAAGTCCAAGCATATTACTATATGCAGTAATTGCTTTATTATTTTCGTCTTTTAGTTTTGTTTTATCAATTTTACAAATTATATTATTATATTCCTGATCAAGAACAAGCCGGTCTTTATAGTATTGTACTGTTTGAAGAGAAAATTGAATCTGATTCATCAGCATAGCATAAACTATTTGATCATCTTTCTTGCTCGCAAATACATTTGTTATTGAAAGAATAAATATAATAGAAATAATAAATCTTTTCATTTTTCCTCTTTAAATATTGGTATTGGTTTTTATATAATATTTTTTTAAATCTTTATTTTATATTATTCTAGCATATTTTAGGCAAATATCAATATAGCGAAATGATAGAAGACATAAGAGGTGTATTTGCTTGAGTAATAATAATCAGCAAAACATCCAAATGAATTGATTATGAATCTAAAGTGCTAATTAAAGTTAAATTATCAATTGTGACTTTTCTTTACTTTTAAACAATTATAAAAATTTTTAACTTTTTTTCAAAAACCTCAATCAAAATGAACTTTTTCGCAGTTATAGAAAGTGAACAGATTCGGAGGAGGAACTATATGTCTGAGATAAGTGAATTTTTAGGAATCACAGTTTATATGAATTTTGAAAGCCATGATCAACCTCATTTTCAGGTTCTGTATGGCGGGCGGCAGGGATTGTTTTCTATTTCTAAGCCAAGCTATTCAAAGGGCAATCTACCGCCGAAGGTTGTGGGGCTTGTAATTGACTGGGCAGAACTGCATAGGAAGGAACTGTTTGCCAGCTGGGAAAGCATGAAAAATACTGGCGTGTGTCATAGGATTTCATCGCTGGTGGATTAAAGCAGCTCTTTTATGAGGGGCAGGATCTGCTTCCGGGACCAGTCGGTGTTTTTCTGGTTGTAGACCTGGATGCCATCGATTACACACTTAGGCTCAAGCTGTGCCCCTTTTTTGTTCAGATAGGCGAGGGTGGTGCTGTTCCAGCCGCACTCTGGCAGCAGTGCCAGTTCTTTTCGCAGTGTATCGCCTTCGTAGTAGGCCGACATAATCGCCAAGTGAGCCAGCTGGCGGCTCCGGCGGAACACCTCGGCTTCTTCCATAAGGTGGCCGGAAATGCTCTCCAGAGCTCCGTAGATTGCACAGAAGCCACACCGCACATCATGGTCGGCAACTTCCTTGTAGTCCTTCCGCAGGAGTTCTCCTGGAGTGAATACGCTTAAGTCGCTCTTGAGACCCCACAGCTTATTGTACAAGGCCTGGGTGCCGCAACCGGCCACCGCCGCCAGCTGTCCTGCCACCTCCCGGTCCAGGGGTGTAGTAGGGTGCCGCGGGGCCAGACACCGTGTGTCTATAAGTATGGCACCCAGCAGCAGCTTGGCCAGGGGAGGCGGCAGGCTGGTACCACGCTCAAACAGCAGTTTGCCTACCAGGCTGGCACAGCTTCCGGTTACAGCAATAGTCTTACGCACCGGCAGAGGAAACTCATCCTTGTGGTGGTCTATTATCTCTGTCACTTTCGGTGCAAGGTATGCAAACTCATTAGGCAGTATATTATGATCCACCAGCACAACCTGGGCAAATTCTGCCAGGTCAAGTTCGCCTGAAAAGGCTATGGAATCCATTGGTATGCCGCACTCTCCAAGAAGCCATTCAGCTTCCCGTCTTAAGTGCAGTTCTTCTCTTGGTATGGGAATAAATGGTGTAGCATCGCATGACACAGCATACACAACGCAGCAGGCTATAGAATCAAGATCTGCCGCCTGGTTGCACATTACAAGTGTTTTCATTTTGCAGGTGCTTCTGGAGTAGCAGGCTTTTCTGCCGGCTTCTCAGGCTCTGTGATCTCCTCGTATACCCGGGAAATCCGCAGCAGGGAGATATAAGGAGGGGATAGGAACAGACAGAAGGGCTCCGAATTTTTATATGCCAGAGTCTTGACCTTGCACACCTCGTAGAAGCTCTTTGGAATAGTCAGCTTTGCAGCCTCGTTTTCCTTGAGTCCCAGCACCTGATACACCAGGTTGCCCTCCGCATCAGTACACTCAAAGAAGGCCCTGATCTCATTCTCCGGCTTCTGGTCAGCCTCTATCTTTGATACCATGTAATACTTGATTACCTCGATGACTCTGTCGTCAAAGCCTTCGTTGATAATCTTCAGCTTCTCAGCCAGCTCAGGGAATCCAATGACTATGCGGCCATCTTTCTTAAAGCAGTACTTGGAGGTGCCCCGAAGATAATCATCTCTCATCCGCTCAGGCAGGAACTGGATATCTATTTTCTTCCCATCGTGTTTTACAGCAAAGGGGAACTCTGGGTGCAGCGCTTTGCCGCACTTGGGGCATTTGACCTCCATAAAGCTTCCGGCCATTATCTGGTTGGCAGCATCAGGGTTCTGTGCCAGATCTACAATCTCGTCGTATTCAAAATCCACCGGCGCATAGCAGGTGCATGGAACTTTTACCTTCATATTTCCCCCATCACTTCTTTATCAGGAAAATCACATCATTGAACACTGCAAAAATCATCAGTGTAATCAGGAACGCAAATCCTATAACCTGGTAGCGCACCGCAATCTTAGGCTGGAACTTCTTTCCCCGTATCATCTCGATTATGCAGAATAAAATCTGTCCGCCGTCCAGGGCAGGGATAGGAAGCAGGTTCATGAAGAACAGCGCAATGTTGATAAGGGCCACAAAGTTGAGGAACATGGCCAGCCCCTCGCTTATTCCCTCGGCAAAGCCCTGTTTTGTTATCTCTCCCAGCATGTAAGTTATCCGGATAGGCCCCGATACTGCCTGGTTCAGATTTACTCCTGCAAATAGCAGCTTAAGGCTCCGCACAGTCAGCGCCAGTGTCTTATAGGATTCTGTGATTCCCTTATGAACGGCCTGGAACACATTGAGAGGCTCGCTCTTATAGGTGTGCATCTGGAATGACAGGCCTGGATCCACCAGCCCTGTATCGTTGTAATCCAGCACCATGTTCAGCCGCTGCTCCTTTCCATCTCTTAAAACATTGAGCACCAGCTTGCCAGGCCTGGTCCACAGCACTTTCACAAAGTCCATGTACTGCACCACTTTATCGCCGTTGGCACTCAGTATGGTGTCACCTGTCTTGAGCCCTGCGATGAAGGCAGAGGAGCCATTTTTGACATTTCCCACAACCGGGTCTATCCAAGGGTAGATTCCTACCTGTCCAGCTCCGGTGGATTTGTCCAGCTTAGGAGTGATGGTCAGTTTGAGGATCTCTCCGTTCCGGTCCACAGTAAGCTCAAGAGGCTCCTGGGCTTTGGTGGCAATAGCTTCCCGAAGGTCCTGGAAATGCTCTATATCCTTTCCGTCTGCAGCAATTATATAGTCACCGGTCTTGAGCCCAGCCTGGTCTGCAGCAAAGGGACCTGCCTCGGCCGCATATTCCGATGCCAGCACAATCCGGTTGGGTGGGCAGGTTGTGGTGATTCCACCCATCCATACTATGGAGAAGCAGATAATGGCAAACACCAGGTTCATGAAAGGACCGGCGAAATAGATTATAGCTTTCTTCCATGCAGGAGCTGCACTCAATGAACCGGAGTTGTCCTCGTAGACAGTGTCATCATCAAGGATCTCCTCGCCCTTCATCTTGCAGTAACCGCCCATGGGCAGCAAGGAGATGCAGTATTCTGTGTCACCTTTCTTGAATGAGAATATTTTTTTGCCCCAGCCGATGGAGAAGGCCAGAACCTTTACTCCCAGCAGCTTGGCAGCCATGAAATGACCCGACTCGTGGAAGAACACCACAAGGCTCAGGCCGAAAATTCCAATTATTATGTTAAGCATAGATATATAATAAGATAATAATAAATCGGCGCAGAGAAAATAAGGGAATCGATATTATCCATGATTCCTCCGCGGCCAGGGATGTAGTTGCCAGAATCCTTGATATGGGATGAGCGCTTCATGGCCGATTCTATAAGGTCTCCGGCCGGTGCCACTATACCGATTATACAGCTTATGATTATGGCTTTTATTATTGAACCTCCGAATATAGGAGCTCCCATATAATTGATCACCACTGCACCTACTATCGAGAATATGAAGCCGCCGATAAAGCCTGCAAGGCTCTTTTTAGGGCTTACAGGGAAAATATTCCGGGTTGATTTTCCAAACAGCATGCCGAACACATAGGCAAAAATATCATTGCAGAATACCATTACCAGGAAACCGACCAGTGTCCATGCTGGATGGGGCAGGGTGGTAAGCTTTGTTGCATAGGCGAAGAAGAAACCCGGGTAGAACACCAGGGTAATCAGGGCCTGTATATTTCTGTTTATATTCTCAAACTGATTCTCGCGGGCTGCGATCTGATATATAAAAATGATGAAGAGAAGAATCCCCACAGCAATTGACAGGGTTCCCTCCGCTGCAATCTGGGCGCACTCCAGATAGTTCACGATTGATATAATCAGCGGAATGAGCAGGACCATTATATTCTCGTCTATATCCTGGTCTGCTGTGAATATGCGCCACATCTCCTTGGAGCCTACGATCATAAGCGCAGTGCTCAAAATGTGGGCTACAATATGATGTGCGAATGTAAGAAGGAAAAGACTTGCAAAAAGGATGGGAATAACGGTGAAAATAAGCAGCACTCTTTTTTTAAGATTTGTCATTTTGTCTCTGTCACCCCTCCGTAGCGTCGGTTCCTGGAGGTAAAGGCATCGATGGCTTCCTTAAGGTCTTCGGCCTGCCAGTCGGGCCAGTACTTTTTACTGAAGTACAGCTCGCTGTAGGCGCTTTCCCAGAGCAGGAAATTGCTCAATCTAAGCTCGCCTCCGGTTCTTATTATAAGGTCAGGATCCGGGATGTCGGGGTGGTCCATGGCGGCGGAGAGCGTCTCTTCTGTTATCTCGCTTTCTCCTTTTGCCATAAGCTGTCTCACAGCCCTGACTATCTCGTCCCTGCCTCCGTAGTTGATAACGAGGTTTGCGGTCATGCCAGAAAGATCCTTGGTCAGGTCCTCCACATCCACAATCTCTTTCTGAACTGCTTTAGGTAACCTGTTCAGGAAGCCTGTATGCACAAGCTTTATGTTGTTTTCCTTTAAGAAGGAAAGCTGCTCCCTCAGGTGTTTGACCAGCAGCTGCATAAGGAAATTCACTTCGGTCTCGGACCGTTTCCAGTTCTCGGTAGAGAAGGTGTAGAGGGAAAGGTAGTCGACTCCCATTTCACTGGCAGCCTTTACTATCCGCTTGGCTGCCTGCAGTCCCTCCTGATGACCAAAGGTGCGGGGCTTTCCCCGCTCCTTTGCCCAACGGCCGTTGCCGTCCATGATAATTCCAATATGCATCAGATTTCCATTATCTCTTTTTCTTTTGCTTCTGCAATCTTGTTGATCTCGCCGATATACTTGTCGGTCATCTTCTGGACTGCATCTGCACCAGATTTTTCCTGGTCCTCGCTGATGTCGCCGGCTTTCTGCTTCTTCTTAAGCTCATCGTTGGCCTCCCGGCGGATGTTCCGGATTGCCACACGGCTGTTCTCTGCGATGGACTTTGCCTGCTTGGCAAGCTCTTTTCTCCGCTGCTCTGTCAGTGGAGGGATATTCAGCCTGATGACCTTGCCGTCGTTGTTAGGGTTAAGGGAGAGGTCGGACTGGAGAATTGCCTTCTCGATATCCTTCATGATGCTCTTGTCCCAAGGCTGGATCACTACAAGCCGTGCCTCGGGGATAGAGATTGTTGCCACCTGGTTCAGCGGGGTAGGCTTGCCGAAGTAGCTGACGCTTATTTTGTCGAAAAGGGAAGCAGAAGCACGTCCTGTTCTGATTGCACCCAGCTCTTCGCTCAAGGCTGCAACAGACTTTTTCATCTTATCTTCTGTTTTAGCTTTTACTGTTTCCATAGCGTACTCTTACTTCAGGCGTTCTCGCCAAGCTTATAATAAACATATTCTGCAATCTCAAGCTTTCCGCCTGCTGCCTTGGCTGTCTCTGCCAGAACCTGGGAAACCTTCTTCTTGTCATCCTTTACGAATGCCTGGTCCAGGAAGCAGATCTCTGCGAAGTGCTTGTTCAGCTTGCCCTGGAGGATGCCGGCCTTAACCTTGTCCGGCTTCTCAGCCATCTTAGGATCCTGGTCCATCTGAGCCTGGAAAATCTCGGTCTGCTCTTTGATATAGTCTGCAGAAATCTTGTCCGGTGAGAGTGCAACTGGTGCGAATGCTGCAACATGCAGTGCGCAGTCGAATGCAAATGCCTTAACAGCCTCGTTGTCAAACAGGGCCTTGTTGTCTGCCTTGAACTTAACCAGAACACCGATGTTTCCGACACCATGAACATATGCTGCGGCATATTCGTTGTCTGCAATGTCCAGAACCTTGAACCGAGGCAGTGTCATGTTCTCTTTGATGATTCCGATAGCTTCGGTGACCAGAGTGGAAAGACGGTCTGTGATTGTTGTTGCTCCGGTGGAGATGATTTCTCCGGTCAGCTTGTCGCCCAGCTCGATGAACTTCTCATTCCGGGATACAAAGTCTGTCTCGCAGTTGAGCTCCAGGATAACAGCCTTATTGCCCTGGATCTTTGTGAAGATCTTTCCTTCCTTTGTAGCTCTTGAGCTGCGCTTTGCAGCTGCTGCCAGGCCTTTCTCCTTAAGGATCTTGATAGCCTGTTCGATATTGCCTTCTGCCTCGATGAGGGCTTTCTTGCAGTCGCCCATTCCGGCGCCTGTCTTCTCTCTCAGATTTTTAACATCAATAGGTTTGATTTCCATTATTGAACTCCTTATTTGTCCTCGAACTTGTCCTCGTCGATTCCGAATTTGTTCTCTTCCTCTTCCTGCTTGTCCTCGGCCTTCTCCTCTGGAACATAGTTGGAGTAATCTTCGTCGGTGAACTTGCCGCTCTTCTTCTCGCCCATCACTTCTTCCATGGTAGGCTCTTCCTCTTCCTTCTCTGCTTCGCCCTCAGCTGCCGGTGTCTCTTCGCCCTCGATGTTCTCGATTACCTGGAGGCCGATCTCGTTGTCAGCCTCAACTACTGCATTTGCAATAATAGAAGTGAACAGGGTGATGGCTCTGATTGCATCGTCGTTGCCCGGGATAGGGAAGTCGATTCCATCCGGGTTGCAGTTTGTATCTACGATAGCTACGATAGGAATGTGGCACTTGCGTGCTTCTGCAACTGCGATAGCCTCTTTCTTTGTGTCGATGATGAAGATTACTCCTGGGAGATCCTTCATTTCCTTGATACCTGCCAGGTTCTTATCCAGCTTTGCCTTCTCTTTCTGAAGAAGAGCAACCTCTTTCTTGGTCAGACTCTCGAAGGTTCCGTCAATCTCCATCTTCTCAATTTTCTTGAGGCGGTTGATTGATTTCTTGATTGTTGCGAAGTTGGTGAGCATACCACCGAGCCAGCGGTTGTTAACATAGTACATGTTACATCTTGTGGCTTCTTTCTCGACAGCCATCTGTGCCTGTTTCTTGGTTCCGATGAAAAGGACAGACTTGCCGTCTTTTACTGTTGATCTGATGAACTCATACGCATCCTTGATGGCTGTGATGGTCTTCTGAAGATCGATGATGTGAATTCCGTTGCGCTCTGCGAAGATGAACTTCTTCATCCGAGGATCCCAACGTTTTGTCTGATGTCCGAAATGTACACCAGACTCCAGCAGATTTTTCATTGTTACTACTGCCATTTTTCCTCCTAAATTGCGGTACTTTTACCGCTCCATCTCTTTTTCTCGTACTGTCTATGACAGCCGGAAGATTAATTTGCAGGATACCCTGCTTGCTGCATTATATTAAATAATTTAGATAATGGCAACCCTATTACATTGCTGAAGGAACCGACTGTTCTCTCAACCAGGCGGCCGCCCTTGTGCTGTATGCGGTAGGCACCGGCAGCTCCCTTCCATTCGCCTGTTGCCAGGTATTCTTCTATTTCCTTATCAGACAGGGCCTTGAAATGCACTTCGGAGACATCGCTGGCAGAGTAGAGGCTGCCGGTGGTGCGGTCCAGGAATGCCACTCCGGAGATCACAGTATGCACCTTACCGGAGAGCGCCTCCAGAAAGGCTCTGGCCTCGTCTATGCCGGCCGGTTTGCCTATGGGCTTGCCCTGGAACACCACCAGGGTGTCGGCTGCAATTATCCATTTCTCGGGCCGCTCCGGGTGCTGCCTGTGGCAGGCCAGGGCTTTCTTCTCGGCCAGTGTGGTTATCTCTTTCTCGGGATTTACCCAGGGTATGGTCTCATCAATATCAGCGGGGAGGGGAATGATAGGAAGTCCCTCATTCTCTAAAAGTTCCCGCCGCCCTTTGGATTGTGAAGCCAGGATTACAGTATCCATCAGCCCATCTCCTTAAGCCGCTCTATCTCGTCCCTGAGCACGGCAGCCTCTTCGAACTCCAGGTTCTTGGCATGCTCCAGCATCTCCTTCTCCAGAGCCTTGATAAGCTTTTTCCTGCTCTTGGGCTCCACAATGTTGAAGCTGTCCCGCATAACCTGCACATTCACTTCCTCGGCCTTCCGTTTCTCTTCCTGCACCCGCACCAGTATGTCCTGGACGCTCTTCTTTATGGTGGTAGGGGTTATGCCGTGCTCAGTGTTGTAGGCCTGCTGGATTGCCCTGCGGCGCTGGGTCTCGGCTATGGCCTCGGCCATGGCGTCGGTGGTCTTGTCGGCATACATGATGACCTTGCCGTTCACATTACGGGCGGCTCTTCCGATTGTCTGTATCAAAGAAGTGGCAGAGCGGAGGAACCCTATCTTGTCTGCATCCATGATGGCGATAAGGGATACCTCCGGGATATCAAGGCCCTCCCTCAGAAGGTTGATTCCCACCAGCACGTCGCACTTGCCGGTACGCAGCTCTTTTATAATCTCCACCCGCTCAAAGGTCTCTATCTCGGAGTGCATATAGCGCACCTTCAGCTCCAGTGAACTCAGATAGTCGGTCAGATCCTCGGCCATCTTCTTGGTGAGGGTGGTTATTAGCACCCGGTCTCCGGCTTTGATCCGCTCTTTTATCTCTTTATAAAGGTCTTCTATCTGGTTCTTGGTGGGGCGTACCACAATCTCCGGGTCCAATAGGCCGGTAGGGCGGATTATCTGCTCCACCACATTCTCTGCCTTCTCATATTCCTCGGGGCCCGGGGTGGCCGAGACATAGATGACCCTGTCCTGCAGCGATTCAAACTCGTTGTATTTAAGAGGTCTGTTGTCCATGGCCGACTTGAGCCGGAAACCGTGGTCGTATAGTGTCTGCTTGCGGGAATGGTCTCCCTCGTACATAGCCCGCACCTGGGAGAGTGTTACATGGGACTCATCCACAAACAGAAGAAAGTCATTCTTCGGGAAGTAGTCTATGAGGCAGAAAGGCCGTTCTCCTTCCTTGCGCCCCGTAAGATGCCTGGAGTAGTTCTCTATGCCGCTGCAGTAGCCCATCTCTTCCATCATTTCTATGTCGTATTCGGTACGGGACTTTATCCGCTGGGCCTCCAGCACCTTGTTGGCAGCCATCAGCTCGGCATAGCGCTCCTCCATCTCCTCTCTTATGCTGTCCATGGCACTTTTTAGTTCCTCGGGGGGCACCACAAAGTGCTTGGCAGGGTAGACAGTGATGAATTCGTAATCCCCGGTGTCGGCCCTAGTGATGGGATCAAACTCGGTTATACTCGATATCTCGTCCCAGTCGAACTCTATCCGGTAGGCCATCTTGGAGTAGGCGGGGAATATCTCTATGGAGTCGCCGTGGATGCGGAAGTTTCCCCGCTCGCCAACAGCGTCGTTCCGCTCGTACTGCATATCTACCAGCTGCCTTGCCATTAGGGAGATGTTCCGCTGTTCCCCAACCTTGAGCACCAAGCGCATCTCGCTGTATGTGGTGGGGTCGCCTAAGCCGTAGATGCAGGAGACGGTGGAGACAATAATCACATCGGAACGCTCCAGAAGGGCTGATGTGGCGGCCAGGCGGAGCCGCTCTATCTCGTCGTTTATGCTTGCATCTTTTTCTATATATAAGTCCTTGGATGGCACATAGGCTTCTGGCTGATAGTAGTCGTAATAGGATACAAAGTATTCGACAGCGTTGTCGGGGAAAAAGTCCTTGAACTCCCGGTAAAGCTGGGCTGCCAGGGTCTTGTTGTGGGAGAGGACCAGGGTAGGCTTTCCCACCTTCTCGATGATCTTGGCCATAGTGAATGTCTTGCCAGATCCGGTGACCCCTTTGAGAATCTGTTTCTTGTATCCTTTCTGTATACCCTCGCTCAGCTCTGCTATGGCCTTGGTCTGGTCGCCGGCGGGCTGGTAGGGGGCAACAGCCTTGAATGCACCCATGGTTAGATAATACTACAAAGCAGAGGCTGGAACAAGGCTGTTAAATAATACTTGCATAAAGTGGAAAATAGGCTTATAAAAAAATATATTTTTGAGGGGAACTATGAAAAGAAATATTCTCGTAGGCATTGTTGCCTCATTCTTGCTGATATGTCTTATCGCCTGCAGCGTTTTTGAAAGCGGTCACCGCGATACTGTGCAAACATATATCTCTACTAAAGTCAAAGGCGAGGAAATACGTATTCCTGTCAGGATAAATACTGTTGCTAACGCCGCCGACAATAATTCTTTTGTCGATTCTACAATCTTTGACAATGACCTTGCTCTGATAAGCCTTGTAATGGCATCTAAGACTGGTTCAGAGAAGAAAATCAGAAAATTTTTCTCTGAGATGGAACTTGACAATATAGTATGCAGTGCTAATTATGATAAAGGCACTGCCGATTCCATCTCTTTCTGCATGGGCCATTATCGTGTTGAGGGATATGATTTAATTGCAGTGGCTGTCAGAGGCATTGATTATGACGTTGAATGGGCCAGCAATTTCAAGATAGGCACAAGCGGAGACCACCAGGGATTCACCGAGGCAGCCACCCAGGTTTATGATGGACTCACATCTTATATAAACTCAAAATACAAGAGCTCATATGACAGCGGAAAGATCCTTCTGCTTATGACCGGGTATTCCCGGGGGGCGGCGGTGACCAATGTGCTTTCATACCTTGTGCTGGCTGACCCGGTCAAGAAGCTGAATATACCCCTGAAGCAGGTGGCAGCCTATACATTCGGCACCCCCAGGGGACTTTGTGCAGAACATGCAATAGCATTCCCCAATGTATTCAACATCTTTACTTCAGCTGATGTTGTTACATATATTGCTCCTGAGATATACGGAATGTACCGATGTGGAAGGGATATCAATATATACGATCCCCAAAACTCAGATTACACCAGAATGAGTACAAAAGAGACAAAGGGAAAAAATATAAGCGAGACAGTATGGTATGAGTCGCGAGTGGATAAGCTGGCAAAAGATAATAAAAAGGATATCCCTAAGTTCAGACTTGAAACTTTTAACTATAAGAAGGGAAAGACTCCCGGTGCAAGTGAAATACCATATGGAACGTGTGAAAAATCTGCAATAGAATGGCTTTTGAACCTGATCCTGACAGATGGCGGGATAGAAAATCCTTATAAAGGATACAGCTTTAAGACCAGGGAAAAGTTTGCAACTACCATCCAGCCTTATTTTTCTTATTTCATCCAGTATTTTTTAGGCTATCCAGAAATTATGGAAGATGTTGGAGATAAGTTTAAGAAAGAACCGATTCTAACTCCGGCGAGGTGGTTCTTGGAAAGCGATGGAATATATAAAGATATGAAAGAAATAATGGATAAATATCATATCGCTTATGATGATTCTGAACTCAAGAGGGCCTGCACTGCACTTTATGAGATGGTTGATTTCAGCAATGGTGACGGATGTCTGTTCAATACAATCTTAGAATTGATTCCTTCGGCTGTAGCAGGCAACAAGGATTTAAGCCGGATGGTTTACCTCCATATGCCCGATATGGCCCTGATCATGCTGTGGGACTATCTTAATTAACTATTATTCAGAGGAATTATGAAAAGAAGCATTTTTTATGACATTATTACTTTTTTTGTAGTAATTTGTTTTATTTCCTGTGCTTTCACTGATACAGGGAGCAATAAAAAAGTAAAAACCAGTATTGATACTGGAATGAACGGAGATAAAACATCAGTTCCTGTCACCATTGATACTATTGATGAACTGGTCGAGGATGATTCTTTTAAAGATGCCACAAAGTACGACGAGGCCATTGCTTTAGTAAGCCTTGTAATTGCAAACCAGACTTCAAAGGAACAAAAAATCAGAGAATTGTATTCAGCTCTTGAATTTGACAACATAGTATGCAATGAGAATTATGACTCCAACTCTGCCGATTCTATTTCCTATTGCATAGGCCATTACAAAGACGGCAGCTATGATCTGATCACAGTGGCTGCCAGAGGTTTGAACTATGGCAGCGAGTGGGCCAATAACTTCAAGATTGGAGAAAGCGGAGACCATCAGGGGTTCACCGAATCTGCCACCAAGGTCTATAATGCCCTCACTTCTTATATCAATTCAAAATATAAGAGTTCATATGACAAAGGAAAGGTCAAGCTTTGGTTGTGCGGTTACTCCAGAGGAGCGGCAGTGACCAATGTCCTTTCATACATGGTGCTGGCTGATCCTTCCAAAAAACTGAATGTACCTCAGAAGCATGTGTTCTCTTACACATTCAATACACCTAAAGGACTTTCTGCGGATCATGCAATTGCATTCCCGAATGTATTCAACATCGTCAATTCGGCCGACCTTGTTTCTTATATTGCCCCGGAGCAATATGGTATGTACCGGTGCGGAAGGGATATCAATCTGTTTGAGTCAAAAGAATCGGATTACCAAAGAATTAGTACAAAAGAAGAAAAAGGTAAATATATTAACGAGACTGTATGGTATAGATCAAAAGCAGACTCTTTGACAGAGATTCCTAAGTTCAGGCTGGAAACCTTTTCCTACAAGCGTGGAAAATCTCCAGGAGAAAGTACTATACCTTATGGAACAACAGAGAAGTCTGCAATAGAGTGGCTTCTGAATATGGTGCTGACCGATGGCGGGGTAGAAAATCCTACAAAGGAACACAGCTTCAAGACCAGGGCAAAATTTGCCACTTCTGTCCAGCCTTATCTTTCTTATGCTATAGAACTTGTATTGGGTAATGATGTCCTGATGGTCGAGATTGCAGATAAATTTAAGAATGATGCGTTAAACACAGCTCTCAGATGGTTCATGCAGGAAGATGGAATATATAATGATGTGAAGGGAATCCTTGATAAGAATCATATTGCTTATGATGACACCGAGCTCCGGAAGTCCTGCACAGGTCTTTTCGAGATGGCAGATTATAAGACATATCAGGGATGTCTGACAAACGTAATCATTAAGCTGATTCCTATGGCTTTAGGAAACAACAAGGACTTGGCCCGGATAATTTCTATGCACGAGATTGATGTAGCCTTGTACTTGCTGTTGGATTATGTAGATTAATTTTGATTATGTCGATTGTATTATTTGTATTTGCTGTTATACTTGGAATTGTGGGGATAATAGGGAGTATTGTCCCAGGACTCCCCGGTCCGCCCATAAGCTGGGTAGGGCTGCTATTGGCATTCTTTGGCCGCAGGATTGCAGAAAGCGGAAATGAGTTTACACTTGCCTTCCTGTTCTTCTGGCTGGCTATTACCATTGTCGTGACTGTTCTGGATTATATAATTCCTGCAAAATTCACCCGTCTGGCAGGAGGCTCCAAGGCTGGCAGCTGGGGAGCGATGATAGGTCTGCTGGCAGGTGTTTTCTTTACAGCCATCGGTATGATTGCAGGATGTTTCATCGGAGCTCTTGCCGGCGAGCTGTTGTTTGAGAAGAAAGATCTGGGTACAGCTTGCAGGTCGGCATTGGGTGCCTTTGCCGGAGTCATGGCTGGGACAGGAATCAAGCTCATCGCAAGCGTAGCGATGATGTTCTACATCATTTTCTAGAATCAAAATATTTTAAATAATTTTTACTTTTTTCTCAAAACTCCAAGCAAAATGAATTTTTTTTGCGTATATAGGAGTATGACGGTATATCAAAAGGTATGGCTTTATAAAATTCAGCATGCTCTCCCGGTCGTGGTGGTTCTGGCGGATATAATACCGCTGTACTTTTTCCCAAAAGCCATAACCCTGCCCGCACTGGCAGCCCTCACCGCAGCTCTCTTTTGCCTGAACCAGAAGAAAATGCATATCCACCAGCTGCCGGTGTTCCTGCTCTGGGGTGCCCTTGCTGCCTGTGTAATTGCATTGCGCTATGAGCCGGAACCAGGGCTGCTCCCCAGAAGCCTTTCCAAGGTCACCGCCCTGGAAGGGACACTGGCCGCCGATGCCCGCCGCACCGCCCGTGGCAGCTATATCTACCAGCTGAAGCTGGAGAAGGTGCACATGCAGAACATAGAGCAGACCATGAGGCGGACAGTGACTGTGTTTGCCAACGGGGGGAAAGGCTTTTGGGGCGACTCTGTCAGGTTTGATAATGTAAGGCTGGGCAAGGATGGGCAAAGCTTTTCTGCCAAGAAAATGGTGAGCTTTGGCAGCCGCAACTGGTTCTACGCACTCCGAAGGAGCACGGTGCGCTCTTTTACCGATAAGATACAGCTGGTGTATGGGCAGAAAAGCTTACTGGCAGAGGCGCTACTAACAGGCAGCCGTGACAACCTGGATCCTGGGCTTAAGGACCAGTTCAGGCAGGCAGGGGTGTCCCATGTGCTGGCGCTTTCTGGTATGCACTTGGGTATCATAGCCCTGTTCGTCTTCTTTATAGTCCGCCGTTTCACTGGCCCGCGTCTTTCGATTATTGCCGTGAATGTGGTGAATGTACTCTATCTTCTTATGGCAGGCATTTCTCCGTCGCTCCTGCGGGCTGTCATCATGTTCTTCCTAGTCTCGCTGGGCAAGCTGATGGGGGCCAAGGTGAACCTGATGCGTGTTCTTGTCTTTGCCTTCTCGTTGACGCTGATGATGTTCCCCGAGTATTTCTTCTCCCTCTCTTTCCAGCTCTCTTTCCTAGCATTGGCAGGAATACTTCTTTTCACCACGCCTATTGCCGACTCTCTTGAGAGAGTGATGCCCGTTTTTCTTGCCACTGGAATGGCCTGCTCTCTTGCCGCAGTGATAATGACAGCACCAGTCACCTTTTACAACTTTGGGGTGGTGTACCCGGCCGGCATCCTCTCTTCCATGGTGATATCGCCGGTAGTTACGCTCTACATGTGCCTTGGCCTTGCATGTGTCCTTGTCCCCGCACAGCTCCTCATGGCCATCGGCCTGCTCCAGCAGCCTCTCTTCACCCTATTTTTCTACCTTATAGAATTGATTGTCCGATGGGCCTCATTCGTCCCCGGCATCGCTCTCCCAGTGCCTTGATTATCAGCAATAAAAAAGTTTAGAATGATCGCGAGGAGACAATGAACTACGATTCCCAGAAAGAGATAATCGCCGTCCTTAAAGAGCGGAACCTGAGCCCCACAAAGAAGTTCGGGCAGAACTTCATGATATCCCGGGCGGCCCGGGAGAAGGTGCTCTCGTATGTGGATATAAAAGCAGGAGATTCGGTCTGGGAGATTGGCGGTGGCCTCGGTGCCATGACCTCCATGGCTTTGGAGAAAGTGGGTCAGAACGGACATCTGACAGTGTTCGAGATTGACCGTGGTTACATAGATTTCCTTACCGAGCAGTTCGGCTCTCATCCTGGTTTCAAGATTGTTGCAGGGGATATGGTCAAGACCTGGAAAGCAGTTGCTGAAGAAGCCGGCAGGCCTGATGTCATATTCGGCAATCTTCCATATAATAGCGCATCTGCAATGATTACCCAGCTAATAGAAGGGGACTGCATGGCAGATTGCATGGTGTTCACCGTGCAGAAGGAGATGGGACTCCGTATAACAGCAAAGCCCGGTTCTGCCGACTATTCATCATTTTCGGTGTTCTGCCAGCTTGCCTGCGATGTGGCTTATCAGGGAGACCTCAAGAGCGGTTCCTTCTATCCGGTGCCCGATGTTGTGTCAGGCATTGTAACCTTTACCCCTAAGCCAGGCTTCCGTGAATATGTCACCCCGCAGGTTTTAAAGGCAATCCGGGATATGTTTGCCTCCCGTCGTAAGACACTGCTCAATAACCTGCGCCCTTACGGCATAGAGAAGGTGCAGACTGCATGCCAGCAGCTTGGCATTGATGTCAGCACCCGTGCCGAAACCCTCACCCCCCAGCAGCTAGCCACCCTGGCAAAATCCCTCGTCTAACACGATACTACCTGTATAGAATACCATAATATCCAACAAAGGGAACAATACAACCACAGCAATAGGCATACCCGTCGGTATCCCCGGCCCGTAGGGAGCGGGACAACCGAGCGGGTGTGTCTTATTGCTGGGGTTTATATCTTTACTTTTTGCTGATTATTTTTTATTCTATATAGATAAGGGAGTGCATTATGGGATTACGACTATTCAACACCATGGGACGCGAGGTACAGGACTTTGTACCGATACAGCCGGGCAAGGCAGGCTTCTACGGCTGCGGCCCCACAGTCTACAACTATGCTCATATCGGAAACCTGAGAACCTATATCTTCGAGGACTTCCTTAAGCGCACCCTCACTTATCTGGGCTACAAAGTAAAGCATGTCATGAACATCACCGATGTAGGCCACCTGACCTCCGATGCCGACGACGGCGAGGACAAGATGGAGAAGAGTGCCAAAGCCACAGGCAAGAGCGTCTATGAGATTGCAGACTTCTATACCAAGGCATTCTTCAACGACACCGACCGGCTCAACATAATCCGCCCGACCATAGCCTGCAAGGCTACCGACCACATCAAAGAGATGATAGATTTGGTAAAGACTCTAGAGGAGAGGGGTTACACCTACGAATCAGGCGGCAACATCTACTTCTCCATCGACAAGTTTCCTGACTACGGCAAGCTGGCACTGCTTGACAGGCAGAGCTTACAGGCCGGAGCCCGCATAGAGGTGGACGGCAACAAGCGGAATCCTCACGACTTTGTCCTCTGGTTCACCAAATCCAAGTTCGAGAACCACGCCATGATCTGGGATTCTCCATGGGGGAAAGGCTACCCAGGCTGGCACCTGGAGTGCAGTGCCATGAGCATGAAGTATCTGGGCAAACACTTCGACATCCACTGCGGCGGAATCGACCATATCCCTATCCACCATACCAATGAGATAGCCCAGTCCGAGGCCGCCACAGGCGAAAAATGGGTCAACTACTGGCTCCATGCCGAGTTCCTGGTGCTAAACAAATCCAAGATGTCAAAGAGCGCCGGTAACTTCCTTACCTTGGATAGACTGGTGGAGCAGGGCTACGATCCTCTGGACTACCGCTACTTCTGTCTGGGCGGCCATTACCGCTCACAGCTTCAGTTCAGCTTCGAATCTCTGGACGGGGCAAAGAAGGCAAGGGCAAATCTGAACAAGGCAGTGCGGGAGCTCATGGACAAGGCCAAACCGGCAGACAAGGCTTCTCTTTCCGAAGCAGCCAAGAAATATATAGAAATTTTCACTGCAGATATATCTGACGACCTTAACAGCCCGCGGGCTCTGGCTCGGATGTGGACTCTCCTTAAGGACGAGGCTCTCTCCGACGCCGAGAAGCTGGCTCTGATTCTGGATTTCGACCGCGTTCTGGGACTTAAGCTGGACTCTGTTCCGGCACTCCCTTCCCAGGATGAGGCACCGATAGAGATTCCTGCAGAGGTGCAGGCTCTGATAGATCAGCGCAACCAGGCGCGCAAGGCCAAAGATTTTGCCACCGCAGACCAGTGCAGGGCAAAAATCAAGGAACTGGGGTACGAAATCAAGGATACCCCGCAGGGTACAACCTGCAGAAAATGTAACTAAACAGAAAGTAGGTTGTTTTAAGTTATGGATGATAAGGCAAAAAAGGATTATTTCGAGAAACTCTATAATGAGATTTTCCCTGTAGTGATCAAGGTGTCTTATCATGTCACCAAGGATATGGATGCAGCCCAGGATGTGTGCCAGGATGCTTTCATAAAGCTGTATCACCGGGTGGATACATTCCAGTCGGTTGAGGATGCCAAGTATTGGCTTATACGGGTGGTGAAGAACCTGTCCTTCAACTATCTGGAGCATGAGAAGGTTAAGAACCGTGCTTTTGACAAGATAAAGCACAAACCTTCTTTCTCCGATGATACTGGTGAGAAAGAGCTATTGAAGAAGGATGCTGTGGAGAAGGTCAACCAGGCCCTGGACCAGCTTCCCGAAAACCTGAAGGCTCCTCTTGTATTAAGGGAGTTCGGAGGGATGAATTACAAGGAGATTGGCGCTGCCCTCGGTATAAGCGAGAGCAATGTCAAGATACGGATTTTCCGGGCGAGGGAGGCCCTCGGAAAGCTGTTACCTGTAGGAGAGGTATATGTGCCCTGATGTAGAGATTCTATCTTCATTCTATGATGACGAGCTTGAGGATTCCCAGAAACAGTTTGTCAAGACTCATGTGGATTCCTGTCCTCACTGCCAGAAGAAAATGGCAGAGCTGGGACTGATTTCTGACGCCATCAATGCAGAAGAAGAGCCTGACTTCAAGATGGCCCAGGTGAACACCTGGAACAAAATTATGGATATTATAGACCGGGAGGAGCAGAAGCATCCTAAGGTGAACTTCTGGCAGCGCCGTTTCCAGATATCCTTCCCCGCAGCAGCAGCCCTTGTGGCAGCCTTCATAGTGGTGCTCTCCCTCAGCGTGGTAAGCTTCTATATGGGCAAGCATACAACATCAAGCCCTGCAACCCCAGAACTCAACATGACCGATGCATCAGACACACTGTTTAACGATGACAACATCTTCGACAACAGTGCCATCGAATTTGATATTCCTGCCATCAACACATTTATCCATGCAGGGGAACCGCTTCTTATCAAAGAGGTAGATTTTATGAACAGGAATGGGAATAAGTGATATGAAAAAACTCCTTTTTGTATTCTGTTTCTTTGTATCTCCTCTTATGATCTTTTCCCAGGAAAATCCTGCTCCTGCCAATGAGACTATTAATGTGGAGAGTGCCGACAGCCAGGTGTATAACATGGCAATTGACCTAAAGATACAGGACGGAACCACTGCACAGGTGGTATCTGACCATAAGGCTCAGCATCAGACTGTCACCGGAAGGCCTGTGGTGCTCAACATAAACGGCGGAAACTTCAAGGCAGCAGTCCGTTTCACTTTGTACCAGGTAAGTGCAGACAACCTTATGCTCCTTACTCAGAGCACCATCGCATTCATCAGCGAAGGACACCGTCAGATGCGCTCAATTGCAAAATCAATACCAATAAAGGCAGGGGAGAAAATCCTGTTCTTCCCGATGGGTGTCCTGAATGACGGCGAGAAGTCAGGTTATAACTGTATGCTGGAGATGCTGGTTTCCAAGTATCAGCAACAGCAGCCTGTCTCTCAGGAATAAACTGTGCAAGTCAAGCGTCTTGTCTCTGAAATCTTCGCCTTCCTGGTGTTTTTCGGCCTTTTAGGGGTCTATGTCTATTTCCAGCACCTTCAGGTGGAGACTCCAGAGATAACTTCCATAACCCCCGAGATAGGCAACCCTGGGGACATCCTTGAGATACAGGGACTCCGTTTCGGTGAGAACGAAGATTCCTCTGAAAGAAAAAAGCCCTACAACTGCTCTGTATTCATCGGAAGCCGCCGTCTGGTGCTTTCCGATTACCTTTTCTGGAGCGATGGGAAAATAGAGATAAAGCTTCCCTCCGACATAAAGTCGGGACGGCTCTGGGTGGAGACTGAGAAGGGAAAGAGCAACGCCATGCTCTTTACAAACCGGCAGGAGATACCTGTCACAGTTTCAGCCTTCCATGCCCCGGGAATGCCCTATATAGACCAGATTACAGGCCAGGACCCCTCCATAGGGGATACCATAGTTATCCATGGTTCCGGCTTCGGCTACGAGCAGGGATCAGGCTATGTGCTTTTCCCTCTTAAGGCTCCCGAATCTGGAACCGCAGGTGGAGAGGTGAGGGAATTTGCCCCATCCTATGGCGAATATGCCTACGAGGGCTGGAGCGACACCGAGATCCGTATGCATATACCGGACGGAGCCACCACAGGAAGCATCTGTGTAGTCACAGCATCAGGAAAGAGCAATTCCTTCCATCTGGAGATGTATGAGCCCAAGAACCAGAAACAGTATGTATCTCCTGCCGGCTACCAGGTGGAATACGACTTGGAGGTGCACAATTTCGGCAGCGACAAGGAGAATACTGTCCATGTGTGGATGCCTGAGTTCATCACAGGTCCTGAACAGCGTAACACCGAGACAACATCGGACCGTCAGCCTAATCTGGCCTCTTACCGGGACACCAATCTGTATTCCTTTTCAGGAAGCGAGCTTGACCCCACTGTAACAGTGCATAATACGGCCATCTTCCAGCGGTACAGCATAGAACCCAAAATCGATACCTCCGATATCAGGCGTGATTATAAGACAAATTCAGATTTCTATAAGAATTATACAAAGGATGAGCAGATCATAACCCAGAATGCCCCCGGTGCCGACCGTGAGCTTAAGCGGGTGCCTGCATCAAAGAACCCGTATCTCATGAGCCGTAACATCTATAATCAGGTCACAAAGCTCAAGAGAGACAGCGCTCTTGAATATACAATGCTCTTCACTTATATGGCCCGCAGATCAGGCATCCCGGCCCGTCCTGTAAGCGGTTTTCTTGTGGACAAGGACAACCATGCAAGGCTCCATTACTGGGCCGAGTTTTTCATCATGGGCATAGGCTGGCTTCCTGTGGATCCACAGCTTAAAGATTTCGCATCCCTGGGTGCAGACCATGTGACATTCTCAAGGGGAACTGTGGAGCTTCCTCAGATCAACCCTGCAGGTTTTATACTGGAACCTAAGTACCATCTTTATGCGCTCCAGAACATCTATTCCGAGGTGGTGGGACCTCATGACACTGTGGCAGTGCAGTGGACCGATATGAATGTTGTCTCCCGCTGGTGATCAGTAGAGAAGCCTGAAGAAAGTGTTTCCCATCGAAGTTATATAAAAATTCCCATTTGACTTTCTGTATTTCATAAGCTGCTGGAATCCGTGGGGGTCCTGTATAGGGATAAGCAGCTCGCCCCGTGGCTTAAGCTGGTCTGTGAAAAGGTTTGTAAGGGTGGTCACTCCGCCTTGTACAAATATGATGTCAAAAGGCCCCTGGGCGGCGAAATAATCGTAACTGTTACCATAATATGGAGTGATGTTGGTGATATTGTTGTCGCTGAATATCTTCGAATAGGTCTCTGAATTCTTGCTTGTCTCTATGAGGTATATCTTTGGATAGACCTGGGCGAACACCGATGCGCAGTACCCTGCGTTGTTCCCTATGATAAGCACTTTAGGGTTGTCGAATGTCGATATGCTGTTGAGTACGAATGCAATTTCAGTCTTGGATGGAATGCGGCCTCCGTCTGAAAGGGGGAGGGATGAGTCCATGTCGGCATAGCCCTTGAGGCTCTCGGGCAGGAACTGGGCTCTGTCTATTCTTGACAGTGCGGCATCCACCTTTGGGTTCTTCCCGGCAGGCTTTGCCTCCTGCGCCATTGGCTTGAGAATGAGTAAAAAAAGGAAGAGAATGACCCAAAGGCGTTTCATCATTGGAAGTATACCCCTTTTTATGCTATATTGCATAGAGAAAATGTGTAACTTTTTAAATAAAATGATTGACTTATCCGAAAACATAATGGTAAAATCAATTATAAAGTACTTCCTGTAGGGGAAGTAGAATTTAAAAGAGGAGAATAAATTATGTCCAAAACAGAATTGGTAGAATTCATTGCAAAACAGACAGGCCTTTCCAAGGCAGCTGCTGCTCGCGCTCTTACAGCTACCCTCGACGGAATCACAACTGGGATTAAGAAAAGCGGAAAAGTAGTTCTTATCGGATTCGGTACATTTGCTGCTAAGAAAAGAGCTGCAAGAAAGGGAATCAACCCAGCAACAAAGAAGGAGATCAAAATTCCTGCAAAGAAAGTTGCTACATTCAAAGCTGGAAGCAAGCTGAAAGCTGCTGTAAAATAATTATTGCTTTTGAGTGAACTACACACCTCTGTGATTCTATCATGGAGGTGTTTTTTTTAGCTATGCAGGGAACAGTCCTTTTCGGAATCAATAATATCTATACTATACGCACCCAGGACAAGGCTGAGCATCTTTGCCGGATCAAGGGAAAGGTTCTCAAAGGCTGTGAGAATGTCTACAATCCTATAACAGCAGGGGACCAGGTGGAGTTCGAGGATGGCCTTATAACTGCCCTGATACCCAGGAGGAATGCTTTTACCCGGTGGAACCGCAAAAGGTTCATGAGCCAAATAATAGCTGCAAACCTGGATATCCTTTTCTGCGTCACAGCACCCAGTGAGCCGCCGTTCCGGCCCCGGTTCCTGGACAAGGTGATTGCCAACTCCTGCCACAAATACGCATCTGAGTATGAGGTGGTGCTGGTGCTGAACAAATGTGACCTTGGCATAGCGGCCGATGTGGCGGAACGCCTTGAGGTATATCGCAGCATGGGCTACAAGATTTTACAGGTATCTGCAAAAACCGGGGAGGGGCTGGATGAGCTCCGCTCCTATGCCAGAGGCAGGGTGTGCGCCTTTGCAGGGCAGTCAGGGGTTGGCAAGTCCTCGCTTCTAAACGCCCTGAGCAGCCAGGTTTCCCGCCGGGTGGGCGAGGTCTCCAAGAAGTATAACCGGGGCCGCCATGTGACCAACTATGCCCTGTATGTCCCCGATGATGAGAACGGCGGCGGTATCATAGACACTCCGGGAATCCGGGAGATTTTTGTAGATGGCATAGAGCCGGAAGAGCTTATCCTCCATTTCAAGGAGATGGCCCCATATTTCGGCAGGTGCAGCTTCTCAACCTGCACCCACACTGTGGAAAAGGGCTGTGCCCTCCGTGAGGCAGTGGAGAAGGGGCTTATATATCCTGACCGGTACGAGGCATACCTGAGGACCTACAGCGAGCTGACCGATCAGGCGGCGGTGATTTATGGAAAAGAATATTCTTGAGCTTCTTGGCTTTGACACCATAAAAGAGAGCATGAAACAGTATTCTGTCTCTGCCTGTGGCACTGCTTTGATTGAAAGTCAGGAGCCTGAGTCTGACTTCGAGAAGTGGCAGGAAAGGCAGAAAATATTTATAAATTTTAAAAGTATACTTGATAAAGTAACTGAATTTCCAGAGTTTTCATTTCCAGATATTGAAAATTATATAGTTTTAGCGGCAAAACCAGGCTCTGTACTGGAGGCGGTGGAGCTGGCTCAGATCCATGCATTCCTTAAATCAGCGGCTGTGCTCAAGAAGTTCCTCTATTCCCTTGAGGGCTTCGAGGCAGTTTCCTTCCTGGGGGATTTTGAGGAGTTCATAGACCTGAGGAACGAGATAGCCAAGTACATCAGACCCGATGGCGAGATAAAAGAGGACGGCATCAAGGAGCTGGTTGCCATAAAGAAGCGGATAGCAGTGGCCAACCGCCAGCTCTACAAGGCTGCCGAGGAGTACTTCATAAACAGCGAGTACCGGCAGTACTGGCAGGAGGGAAACATAACCATGCGGGACGGCAGGGCAGTTCTTCCCCTGAAGGCCAACTTCAAAGGGCGGATCCCAGGTATAATCCATGCCTCCTCGGCAAAGGGAAACACCATATTCATAGAGCCATCCGGCCTTGTGGAGAAGAACAACCAGCTTATGGAGCTGGAGGATGAATACAGACGGGAGGTCCTCAAAATCCTCCGCAGCTTAAGCTTCAAGGTGGGCTTTGTCTCCGAGGGACTTCTTGAGCTTTCTGCCAAGATAGCGCTCTTTGACAGCTACTACAGCCGCTGGCGCTTCACCGCCTCTTACGGTGGCGTGATTCCAGACCACTCTGACCAGGGGCTGGCCCTGTACGAAGCCCGCCACCTCCTGCTTGGTAAAAAAGCTGTCCCCATCGACATCATCGCAGACAAGGATATAAACATACTGCTCATAAGCGGCCCGAATACGGGAGGCAAGACTGTGGCCCTGAAGACCTGCGCCCTTATTGTGCTGATGAACCAGTTCAACCTGGGGCTGCCGGTGCGGGAGGGGAGTTACCTGCCTTTCTTTGACAATGTGCTGGCCGACATAGGTGACGGGCAGTCCATAGCCGACTCCCTCTCCACATTCTCTTCCCACATGAAGAACATATCCCACATTCTGGAAGTTGGGACTGCACGGTCCCTTATATTGCTGGACGAGCCCGGCACCGGCACCGACCCGGATGAGGGGGCAGCCATAGCCCTGGCCGTATTTGACCAGATTGTGGCTATGGGTGCCCTGGCTCTGGCCACCACTCACCAGACTGTGGTAAAGAACTATGCACTTACCAATCCAAAAGCTGAGAATGTGTCGGTCAAATACGACCCGGATACATTCACACCGCTCTATAAGCTGGTCTACGGCATGCCGGGGGAGAGCTTCGGCATTGACATAGCGGGGCGCAACGGCATGGCTCCGGCTGTAATCGGCAAGGCCAGGGAGTATCTGGGCAGCGAGAAGATTAACATAAGCAAACTGCTCCAGGAGATCTCCACCCGGCATGCCCAGCTGGACGATAAGGAGCGCGCTGCCGCCCAGAGGGCGGAGGAGCTGAAGGAGAAGGGGCGGCAGCTTTCCCTAAAGGAGATTCAGCTGCGTCAGCAGGAGTACGAGATAAAGAAGCAGGAATCCAGCTCCTTCCGCCATCTGGTGGCCGACACCTCCAGCCGCCTGGAGAACCTGGTGCGGGAGCTTCGGGAAGGGGAGATAACTAAAGAAAAGACCCGGGAGGTCAAGTCCTTTATAAACGAACTGCACCAGGAGGAGGAGAAGCTGGAGGCCAAAGTAGAGAGCCTGAAACCGGGCACTGACGCAGATGCCCCTGCCTACAAGCCGGATGACCCGGTTTATGTGGGGCAGAGCAAGAAGGATGGCATTGTCATCCGGGCCATGGGCAAGGGTAAGTACCTGGTGGCAGTGGGGCAGATGCGGCTGGTTATGGATGGCTCCGAGCTTTCCCCCGGCAAGGTTCAGAAGGAGAGTGGTTCTATACGCAAGTCAGTTATGGCCAGCTACCGGAAGCCAGTGCTGGAGCTGGATATCCGTGGTTACCGTTTGGAAGAGGCTATCCAGGCAATGGAGCAGCAGATGGACAGCGCCCTTTTATGCGGCCTTTCTGAGTTCTCTGTAATCCACGGCACAGGGGAAGGCATACTCCAGAAAGGTGTCCGTGACTACCTCCATACCAACCGCAATGTCAAATCCTATTCCTTTGCCCGTCCTGAGGAGGGGGGCTTTGGTAAGACAATAGTGAAGCTGGTGGAATGATGGAAGATATCAGAGTTGTCAAAAAAGCAATCCGCACAGCCATGAAGGCCCGTCTCAATGGAGTCTCACCCCATGAGACACTGAGCGCTTCCAAGAGCGTGCTTGCCCAGCTTGAGGGCCTTGATCAGTGGAATAGGGCAGAGACAGTGCTTGCATTCCTCCACATGAGGGATGAACTTAACACAACTCCTATCCTCAAAGCAGTGCTTGTTCAGGGAAAAACTCTTGCCGTACCAAAAGTGACAGGGGAAGATCTGGTCTTCTATCAGATAACAGATTTGGAAAATGATGTGGTTCCAGGAGCCTTCGGTATACTTGAGCCGGTTCCAGGGCTGCCTGAAATTGATATTAAAACCCTATCAGAAAAGCACAGCGTGGCTCTGGTGCCAGGTCTGGCCTTTGATAAGGAAAACTTCCGTCTTGGACGGGGAAAGGGCTTCTACGACCGTTTTTTAGCCTCTGGGGGGAATTCTTTATTCAAGATAGGAATAGGGTACAGCTTCCAGCTGGTGGATCATGTTCCTAGGGAGCCTCACGACCTGCAGCTGGACGCAGTCATACTGTCACTCTGACACATCATAATATAAGTGGGTCATACGCCAGTTGATACACCGCTTCAGGTAATCCACATATTTTGAGTCCTTGCAGATGCTCTTGCTTGGATCGTCCGATATCTTGGCCACAGGCTGACCGTTCACCATTGTCACTTTCATCACAATATTCAGCGGATTCACAGGGGATCCTGACAGGTAGGTGCCTATTCCGAAGGCAACCTTGGCCTTGCCCTTGAAATACTGGTATATCTTTGTGGCCTTCTCCATGTTCAGGCTGTCGCTGAAGAGAAGGGTCTTGGTCAGAGGATCAATGCCCAACTCCTTATAATGCTCTATTATCTTCTCTCCCCATGCTATTGGGTCGCCTGAGTCGTGGCGCACGCCGCTGAACAGGGTGGCGAATGTAAGCTGGAAATCCTGGAGGAAGCAGTCGGTGGTTATGGTGTCGGTCAGTGCGATACCGTTCAGGATTCCGTACTCCTTAACCCAGGTGTCCATTGCGAACTTGTTGGAGTAGGCTGGGTTGTACTCATGGTGTCCCTGTCCAACAGTCATCACATATTCATGGGCCAGAGTCCCCACCGGTTTTATGCCGTATTTCTTGGCAAGATAAACATTGCTGGTTCCCACAAAGCTTGGTATCTTGGCTTCCACCAGTGACTTTATCAGGTAGTCCTGGGCCTCAAAGGAGAGGCGGCGCCGGGCACCGAACTCGGAGAAGGCTCCCACATCATAAGTGCCGTCCTTCAGCTTTGCGATTATGTCGGCCACCTTGACCTTGAACTTCTCGAAAAGCTCGTCGTAGTCGTATGCCATACGGAAGTAGACTTCGTTGACAATAGCCAGGATAGGAATCTCGTAAGGGGAGGTGTTGCCCCAGGTTCCCTTGGCCTCTATGTTGAGCCCACAGGGGGCTTTTGTGTCGATGTGGATCTCGTTCTTGCGCGGGTGCCAGAACCGGAGGTAATCGCAGTAGTTGTTGTGGATCCAGATATTGGTTGCAGGCAGCCATCTGAGCTCTTCCTCGGTGAACCGCAGGTTGCAGTAAAGCCCCACCTGACGGCGGATCTCCTTCACCATCTCCTTGGTGAACTTCACATTCTCATTCCTGCACTTGAAGGTCCAGGTGGCGTGGTCTCCGCTGAACTGGTGGAAGATAGCCTGCCCCATTGAGAATTTGTAAGCATCGGTATCCAGAAGTGATTTGATTATCTGTTCCATAACAACCGCCTTTTAAATGTTTTTTATATTATCGGCATGAACAGGGGCACTTCTTGACTATTATTATTTAAGAATATATTGTATTAGCACTATGGCAGACGAAAAATTAAGTACTATCAGACACTCTGCATCCCATGTGATGGCAGCAGCAGTTTTACAGATGTTCCCCGAGGCAAAGATTGCCATCGGACCATCCATTGAAAATGGTTTTTATTATGACTTCGACCTTCCGCGTCCTCTCAAGATGGACGATTTCCCCGAAATCGAGGAGCGGATGAGGGATATCATCAACAAGAAAGAGGACTTTATCCGCAAGGAAGTAAGCCGGGCCGAGGCTCTTGAGCTTTTCAAGGACCAGCCTTACAAGACCGAGCTTATCAACGACCTCCCGGAGAATGAGGTAATCTCAATCTACACAGTGGACAAGTTCACCGACCTGTGCCGTGGTCCACATGTTGAGAACACAAAGATGATCAACCCTCAGGCCATCAAGCTGCTCTCTATCGCAGGAGCCTACTGGAGAGGGGATGAGAAGCGCCCTATGCTTCAGAGAATCTATGCAACCGCATTCACAAATCCGAAGGACCTGCGGCTTTACCTCCAGCACCTGGAGGAGCTTGCAAAGCGGGACCACCGGAAGATAGGCAAGGAGCTTGACCTGTTCCATATTGACGACGAGAACCCGGGCCAGATATTCTGGCATCCCAACGGATGGACTATTTACCGTGTCCTGGAGGACTATGTGAGGGCCAAGATCAAGGCCGACGGCTATGTGGAGGTACGGACTCCTTTCTGTATGCCGCAGGGACTGTGGGAGCGCTCCGGCCACTGGGCAAAATATAAGCAGAATATGTTCATCACCGAAAGCGAGAAGAGACTTTTCGCCCTCAAGCCTATGAACTGCCCAGGCCATGTGGAGATCTTCAAGCAGGGAATCAAGAGCTACAGGGATCTGCCTTTAAGAATGGCAGAATTCGGAAGCTGCACCCGTAACGAACCGTCAGGAACACTCCACGGCTGTATGCGTGTCCGGGGCTTTGTCCAGGACGATGCCCATATCTTCTGCACCGAAGAGCAGATTCCCTCTGAGGTTGCCAAGTTCTGCCATCTCCTCAAGGATATGTACAAGGACTTCGGTTTCACCGACGACAAGATCATAGTTAAATTCTCAACCCGTCCTGAGCTCCGTGTGGGTGATGACGCAACCTGGGACAGAGCCGAGGGGGCATTGGCCGATGCCTGCAAGAAGGCCGGTCTTTCCTACGAGATCTCCCCGGGCGAGGGTGCCTTCTACGGGCCTAAGCTTGAGTTCACCCTGGTTGATGCCCTTGGCCGCCAGTGGCAGTGCGGAACTATCCAGGTGGACTACCAGCTGCCAAGCGCAGAGCGCCTGAACGCAGAATATATCGGCGAAGACAATGCAAAGCACCATCCAGTGATGCTGCACCGGGCAGTCCTGGGCTCTTTGGAGCGGTTCATAGGAATCCTCCTTGAGAACTTTGCAGGGGCCCTCCCTGTATGGCTTGCACCGAAGCAGGCAGTGGTCATTCCTGTTGCACCGGCTTTCAACGAGTATGCAGAAAAGGTTGCAGCAACCCTCAAGGCTTCCAAGATCAGAGCAGAAGTGGATGCCAGCGAGCAGCGCATGAACGCCAAGATCCGCAATGCCCAGGGACAGAAGATTCCATATATGTTCATCATCGGAGACAAAGAGGCAGCAGAAGGGAAAGCTTCCATCCGCCTCAGAACCGGACAGCAGATGAATGGTATGGCACTGGACGAGGCTGTTAAGTTCGTCCTTGACAAGATTGCTTCCAAGGCTGAGATATAAGACATAGCAGATGGTCATTATTTTACGGGACAACCCGGCGCAGAAACAGATAGACTCTCTTGTCTCCTGGCTCAAGGAGAAGAACCTTGATGTCCACATCGTGAAGGGGGCAGAGCAGACTATCATTGGGCTTATCGGCGACACCTCCAAGATAGACATGGACTCCATAAAGACCATGGATATTGTTGAGGATGTGAAGCGGATCCAGGAGCCCTACAAGAATGTGAACCGAAAGTTCCATCCTGACGATACTATAGTTTCTGTAACCCCCGATGTGAAGATCGGAGGTGGTAATTTTCAGGTGATGGCAGGTCCCTGCTCGGTAGAGGAGAGCGGCCAGGTGCTGGAGATAGCAAAGGCAGTGAAGGCTGCCGGAGCTAGCATTCTCCGGGGTGGGGCATTCAAACCCCGCACATCCCCATATGCATTCCAGGGGCTGGGAGCCGAGGGAATTGAGATCCTGAAAGCTGCCAAGAAAGAGGTGGGGATTCCTTTGGTCTCTGAAATCATGGATATCTCCAAACTTCCGCTTTTTGAGAATGTGGATATAATCCAGGTGGGCGCCAGGAACATGCAGAACTATGAGCTTCTCAAGGAGCTGGGAAAGACAAAGAAGCCTATACTCCTTAAGAGAGGACTCTCCAGTACCATCCAGGAGCTTCTTATGAGTGCCGAGTACATAATGGCAGGGGGTAACAGCCAGATTATTCTGTGCGAGCGTGGAATCAGAACCTTTGAGACTGCCACCCGGAATACCCTGGATATTTCTGCAGTTCCTGTCCTTAAAGAGCTCACACATCTGCCTGTAATCGTGGATCCAAGCCATGGAACAGGGAATGCGCGGCTTGTCAAGCCTATGGCTATGGCAGCTGTTGCCGCCGGGGCCGATGGCCTTATGATCGAGGTTCACAACGACCCGGTCCACGCCCTTTGCGACGGCGCCCAGTCCCTTACACCTGAGGCATTCAAGGAACTGATGGCACAGGTCAGCAGAATCCTTCCTTTCGCATATAAAAAATAACATATATAGTTGATTAGGGGGCTCATGAAGAGCATTAGAGTACAGGTACAGAATGGAACCTATGATGTCATCATAGACTGTGGGCTTTTGTCCAGGGTAGGTGCTTTTTTGCCAGAAAGCCTTAAAGGACACCGGGCTCTTCTGGTATGCGATGATATCACAGCCAGCCTTTTTGCAGGTACAGTGACAGCTTCTCTTAAAGCGAAAGGCTTTGATGTTGCTTCCTTTGTTTTTCCCCATGGCGAGGCAAATAAGACATGGAATACTGTTGGCTCAATCCTGGAGGCGGCGGCCGGGGCAAACCTTACCCGGAGCGACTTCTTTATAGCCCTTGGGGGCGGAGTATGTGGCGATATGACCGGCTTTGCCGCCGCTGTGTACCTGAGGGGAGTCCCTTTTGTACAGATTCCAACCACACTCTTGGCTGCTGTTGATGCCTCTGTGGGGGGAAAGACCGGGACTGACCTGAGCACCGGCAAGAACCTGGCGGGGGCATTCCACCAGCCGGCATGTGTCCTCTTTGACCCCGATGTGATTAAGACTTTGCCGGGTGAGTGCATTGACGAGGGTAAAGCAGAGATTATAAAACACGCGGTTCTTGCCGAGGGGAGGCTCTACGAGATAGCCCTGGGTGGCACCCTGCTTGATGATATCGAGGAAGTGGTGGCTCTGAATGTGGAGATAAAACGGGATTTTGTCCAGGCCGACCCCTACGACACAGGCTGCCGCCAGCTCCTGAACTTTGGCCACACCATAGGCCATGCCATAGAAAAATGCAGCGGTTACACCATCCCTCATGGTCAGGCAGTGGCTATGGGAATGATGGCCGAAACTAAGGCTTTTATAAAATTATACAATGAAAAATCAGAAGTTTTAGAAATAATTAAAAGTTTGCTTGAAAAAAATAGCATAAAATTTGACATTCCATATACAGCTCAGGAGCTGGTTAAAGCAGCCATCCATGACAAAAAAATGAAGGATGGGAATCTGAATATCATAGCTCCGGTTGGTATCGGAAACTGCCGGCTCAGGTCAATCCCGGTATCTGAACTGGAATCCTATATAGCAGGAGGTCTGTGATATGGAGATATGTGTAAGACCCCACAAGCTTTCCGGAAAGCTCAATGCTCCAGACTCCAAGTCTGACATGAGCAGGAAGCTGCTCTGCAGTGCCCTGTGCAACAGGGGAATGGTATTCCATATGGACACCACCTGTATAAGTGATGATGTGGAGGCTATGATCCAGTGTCTGCGGGCTCTGGGTACCACTATCACAATCCTTTCAGATACAGCCCTTGAGGTGGCTCCCGGAGCAAAACATGCTAAAGTTCCCCATCTGGACTGCCGGGAGAGCGCTACAGTTCTGCGTTTCATGCTGCCTGTGGTGGCTGCCCTTTATGGCAACGCTTCCTTTACAGGAATCGGATCCCTTTCCCGCAGGCCTATACTCCCTATGCTCAAGGCTCTGGAGGCCCATGGAGTGTATGCCGATTCTGACAGTCTTCCGTTAAAGCTTTCTGGTTTTCTGAGCGCCGGTAAATATAAGATGCCTGGGAATATAAGTTCCCAGTTCATATCTGGACTACTTCTGGCAATGCCGCTTTTGGACGATGAGAGCAGCATCAGGCTTACATCTCCTCTGGAATCGGCTGCTTATGTAGATATGACCATCCAGACCATGGCCCAGTTCGGTGTCCTGGTGGAACGGACTAAAGATGGCTTTACAGTCCCGGCGAACCAGAATTATCGGTCCCCGGAGGACCTTACTGCGGAAAGAGACTGGTCATCATGTGCTTTCCTCTATCCTTTCGGGGCAGAGTTCCAGGGGCTTGATTCCAAGAGCCTGCAGCCGGACAGGGCTATTAAGAAGTATACTGAAATATTGGCCCCAGGTGCCCAGGTGGGTGAGCTTTCTATAGATGTATCGCCCCATCCGGACCTGTTCCCTATATTGGCTGTGCTGGCCTGCCGGGTTCATGGCAAGGTGGTGCTCTGCGGTGCCAAGCGGCTCAGAATCAAGGAGAGTGACAGGATAGTATCAACTGCCGCCCTGATAAACGGCCTTGGTGGCAAGGCAGAGGAAAAAGGTGATACCCTTGTGATCACCGGAACCGGCAGTTTGACAGGGGGGAAGGTATCAAGCTTCAACGACCATAGGATTGCCATGGCTGCAGTTGCGGCCTCATCGCTCTGCACTGGCGATGTCCATATCACCGATGCCCAGGTTATTAAGAAGTCCTATCCCGGCTTCCTCTGGGATTTCAATGCATTAGGAGGAACCTATTATGTCCTTTGATATCGGAAAAAATATCCATCTGACTATCTTCGGCCAGTCCCATTCCAAGGCCATAGGAGCTGTGATAGATGGGCTTCCTGCCGGGTTCAAGATTGATATGAGGGCTCTGAAGGCCTTTATGGCCCGCCGCGCCCCTGGACAGAAAGGGACTACTGCCCGGAAGGAGGCTGACCAGCCTGTTATTCTCTCCGGTCTGGTGGATGGAATGACCTGCGGTTCCCCTCTGGCCATGATGATAGAGAACACAGATGCAAGGTCAGCCGGTTATAAGGATTTCAAGAGAGTTCCACGGCCAATGCATGCCGATTATCCAGCCACTGTTAAATATGACGGCTACAACGATATATCTGGTGGTGGCCACTTTTCCGGCCGGCTTACTGCACCATTGTGCTTTGCCGGTGGTGTATGCCTCCAGTATCTTAAGCAGAAGGATGTGAAGATCAAGGCAAAGCTGGTTTCGGCCGGCGGTGTGCAGGGAAGGAAGATGAAGTCCTGCATAGAGAATGCCCAAATTGCCGGAGATTCAGTAGGCGGCATTGTGGAATGTTGCATAACCGGAGTTCCTGCAGGTGTGGGGGACAGCGGCTTTGACAGCCTGGAAAGCAGTATCGCCCGTATGATTTTCTCCATTCCCGGTGTAAAGGGAATAGAGTTCGGTGCCGGCTTTGCCGCTGCCGCCATGAAGGGAAGCCAGCACAACGATTCCTGGTGCTTTGATAAAGAGGGCAATGTAAGGACTAAAACCAACAACCACGGTGGCATCCTGGGAGGCTTGAGTACCGGCATGCCTATAGTATTCAGGGTTGCGTTCAAGCCCACACCTTCCGTTGCGCTCCCTCAGGAGAGCGTGGATCTGAAAACCGGTAAAAGCTCTGTGCTTGAGATTAAAGGACGGCATGACCCCTGCATCGCAGTAAGGGCTGTCCCCTGTGTAGAGGCAGCCGCTGCCTTGGTTCTTTGTGATTATATGCTATGAAATACGGACTTATCGGAGAGCATTTAGGACACAGCTATTCTCCCTTTATACACAGCCTTCTGGGAAGCAGCCCCTACGACCTTGTCAGCCTGCGCCCCGAAGAGCTGGGGCCGTTTATCAAAGCTGGTGACTTCGCCGGTCTTAATGTGACAATTCCTTATAAAAAGGCAGTTATACCATATCTTGATCATATTGCACCCGAGGCCCAGACTATTGGGGCAGTCAACACAATAGTCCGCCGCCCTGACGGGCTCTGGGGCTATAACACCGACTATAGCGGCTTTTTATACGCTGCGAAACGGGCCGGTATAAGCCTGAAAGGTAAGAAGGTTCTGGTACTGGGGAGCGGCGGGGCCTCGGCGGCGGTGCAGGCTGCATCAGCAGGAGCCGGGGCGGCACAGGTGCTGGTGGTCTCCCGCACCGGAAGTCTGAACTACGGAAATGTATACAAGGAAAAGGGTGCGGAGATAATAGTGAACGCCACCCCGGTGGGGATGTATCCCCAGAACCGGGGAAAGCTTCTGGAGCTTTCCCGGTTCGGCTCCTGCTGCGGGGTTATAGACCTTATTTACAACCCCCTCCGGACACCGCTCCTCCTGGATGCCCGGGAGCTTGGTATTCCTTTCACAGGCGGCCTTTCCATGCTGGTTGCCCAGGCTAAATACGCATCAGACCTGTTCCAGGGCATCCAGAGGCCAGACAGCATCATTGAGAAAGCACTGGAGCAGACGCAGCAAAAGGTGGAGAACATCGTGCTTATAGGCATGCCGGGCTGTGGCAAGAGCACCATAGGAAAAAAGCTGGCGGTCCAGCAGGGTAAGAAGTTTGTGGATACCGACACCTTGGTGGAGGAAAAGGCTGGTAAAAGCATCCCTGATATCTTTAAGGAAGATGGAGAGGCTATCTTCCGTAAACTGGAGGCCCAGGTCATAGCTTCTGTCGGGAAAGAGAGCGGCCAGGTCATAGCTACCGGCGGTGGCAGTGTGCTGAGCCTTGAAAATGTGCGCAATTTAAAGCAGAATGGTACTGTGATATTCATAAAGCGGGATATAAATAAGCTTGCTAGAGAGGGCCGCCCTCTGTCCCAGAGTGGAGACCTTGAGGAAATGTATAAGAAGCGTCTTCCGTTCTATGAGGCTGCGGCCGATACTGTAATGGAGAACAGATGAAAAAAATACTTGTCATAAATGGACCTAATATCAATATGCTGGGAATCCGGGAACCCGAGATCTACGGGAAGAGGACCTTCAAGGAGCTGGAAGAGTGTATCCGGCAGTGGGCTTCTGAGCTTGGAGTGGAAGTGAAGCTGTTCCAGAGCAACCATGAAGGGGCAATCATAGACCAGATCCAGACTGCCTATGGCAAGTTCGACGGTATAATCATAAATCCTGCAGGCTACACTCATACAAGTGTGGCTATTCCCGATGCCATAAAAGCGGTAGGTATCCCGACTGTGGAGGTACATATCTCAGATATTGAGAAAAGGGAAGAGTTCCGCAGGATTTCATATGTGCAGCCAGCCTGCATAGCCACTATAAAAGGAAAAGGCTTCCCCGGTTACAGAGAAGCCCTTGAAATACTGAGCCGTTGATTACATATTCCCGGTAGCTTTCTGCCAGTCGAAATAAGCACACAAATAATTGTACACAGCAGTCAGGTGGTTCAGTTCGGCTCCCTCCAGGTTAAGTCTGGTATCTCTGAGCTCCAGCTGGGTCATCACACCGTTGTCAAAGGAGACCTGTGCAATATCATAAGCTTCCTTTGCAGTATCTATGGTGGATTCTGCAGTAGCTATGTTCTCGAACTCCATCTGCAGTGTCAGGTATATCTGGCGCAGTTCCACTATGATATCTTCCCGCTTCTGCTGAAGCTTGATCTCTGTCTGCTCAGACTCAATCTTGACCTGATGATCTTTTGCAGAGAGGGCACCGCCTGTAAAAATAGGAAGCTCCAGCTTGAGTCCCACCTTGAATACCTGGACATAATCATCGTTATGGAAAGCCTTGGTTAACTTGTCATCAGAATTGCTGTAGCCGTAGGCTGCATCCAGGGACAGGGTAGGATAATGGCCTGCCCGTGTTGCCTTTATATTCAAGTCTCGCAGCGATTTCTCCCTCATCAGGGCCATGTAGTCAGACCTGGAATCAAGTACATCCTGCATTGTAAAGGTCTCTGGAATCTCGGGATAAACCGTGAAATCACCTACGACAGAGACTTCCTCATCCTCGGGGATTCCTGCCAGGTGCTTCAGGTTTATAAGGCACAGCTCCAGGTTCATCTTGGCGTTTGTGGTCTGGGGAATTGTCTTCTTATAGTCCACCTCTGCGTTAAGATATGCCACATTGGAGACAACACCTGAATCATATTTCTGCTTCATCAGCATATAATGGTCGTAGGATTGTTCCTCGGTCTGCTTCCTTATATTGTACAGCTTCTCCAGCAGGTAGCACTGGAAGAACACCTTCTTGGCAGCAGTGATTATAGCATCGCTCTGGGCATCGTAGACCGACTTGGACATCTGCTTGTATTCCTTGCTGGCCTTGATGGCGTTAAAAACATTCATGTTGAAAAGCTGCTGGGAAAGACCGAGGCCGAAGCTGAAGTCATAGTCCTTGTTCACATCTACTTTCTTGTAGATGAGAGGACCGCCGCCGGCCTGGGAAGCAACAGCTGCCTGCTGCTCTACGTCAATAAAGTTCCTGTACAGGGAGCTGGACAGCCCTATGGTAGGCAGTGCCTGGCTTCTTGCCAGCTTCTCCTGTTCTCCTGCGTTCTTAAGGTTTGATGCTGCCAGCATCAGATCCTTGTTGTTCTCTTTCACCAGGCCAAGATATTCATCCATGGAATACTGCTTGGAGAAGGCTGGGGTAGCAGCACAGAATATCATTGCTGTAAGTAAGACTGTTTTGAATAATTTTCTTGAAATCATTTGTCTGCTCCTTCTGCAGCCACTTCTGCAGTCTGCTTCTTCTTTTTCCTTCCTGCGAAGAGGAACTGGGATGCCGGGGTCATGAACAGGGTAAGGATGGTGGATGTGACAAGGCCTCCCACGCTTACAAGACCCATAGGCTGCCGCATCTCGGCACCCTGGGCACCGAGTCCCAGTGCCATAGGCAGAAGACCCAGGATGGTAGCTACGTTGGACATTATGATTGCCTTAAGCTTTTCAGGACAGGCTATTATAAGGGCTTCCTGCATGCTCTTGCCCTCCCGCCTCAGCTGGTTTGCGTAGTCCAATATAAGGATGGCGTTGTTTACAACCATACCTACCAGCATGACTATGGACATCATACCGATGAAGTTCATGGCTTTGCCTGTCATCAGGTAGACGCCTACGACACCTATCATGGCCAGCGGAACTGTGAACAGGATAAGAACAGGCTGCCACAGGTTCTCAAGGATTGCGGCCAGCAGCATGTATGTAAGCACAATAGCTATGATGAAAACAAAGGCCATCTGCTTTACAGTCTTGGCCATCTCTTTCGAGTTACCGGCTGTCTCATATCTGTAGCCGAAGGGGAAGTCCAGTTCTGATGTGATTTCGGCAATTGCTCTGGTGATATTACTCTGGGCATAGCCTTCTGCCACGTCGCCGGTGAACTCTATTACAGTCTCACGGTCGCTTCTAAGAATCTTGCTGAAGCCTGTTGTGTACTGAATATCTGCAAAGTGGGAGAGGGGGAATACTCCGGCCGATGTGGCTATTGGAATATTTCCCACATCCTCGAAACTTTTGATGGAGTTGTCCACTAGAAGAACCTTGATATCGTACTCCTCGCCCTTATCCTTGAATGTTGTTGAAGACATACCTTCAAGGGATGTACGGAGTGTCACAGCTATAGCCTGTACACTGGTTCCGGCATCTGCAATTTCCTTTAAATGCGGGATGATGGTGAGCTGCGGTACACCACCACGGCTTGATACGTCCAGGTTCACAAGGCCTGGGATCTGCTCCAGCTTAGGGTAGATCTGTTCCTGGAAATCCTTAAGAACCTCCATGTCAGGTCCCTTGAGGTAGAAGTCGATGGAGTGCTGGTTCATACCCATCTTGGAGCTTGAGAAAGCTCTGATTATTACACCAGGTATATCGGACAGGTCTTTGATTATCATATTTGACAGCTGGTTGGAGTTGTATTTACGGGTTGCCTTGGGGGTAAGGCTCAAGGTTATCTTGGCCATATTCACACCGGTGTCCATATCGGAAAGCTTACCTACAGTAGTGGAACCGTGCTCCACCATATCTGTGTATTTAGCCATCCGCTTCTCCACTTCCTGGGTGAAGTTATAAGTCTCGCTGAGGTCAAAGCCCTTTGCCAGCTCCATCTCTATATCAACCTGTCCCTGGTCCATGTTTGGCATGAACTCAAAAGGAATGTACTTGAACAGCGACATGGAGAAAAGGAACAGACCGACGATAATCACAACTACAATCAAACTGCGCAGCTTGGTCTTGATGATAAACTCCACAACCTTGCGGTATCCCTTTTCCCACATCTTGAAAATAAGCTCAAACTTATCACCGATAGGATGCTTTCTTGTGTCGTGCTCCGGCAGCAGATAGGCAGCCATCATAGGGGTAAGGGTGAAAGCAATGAAAATGGAGAACAGTGTTGCAAATACTACGGCCAGCGCAAACTCCTTCAGCATCTGTCCTGCAATGCCTGACATAGTACCTAAAGGCATGAATACTGCGACGTTGGTCAATGTGGAAGCCACAACAGCTACAGCTACTTCATCAGTACCGGTTCTGGCAGCAGATCTTCCCCCTTCACCACGTTGCTTGTGGGCAAATATGTTCTCCAGGATAACTACGGAGTTCATTACCAGTACGCCGACTGCGGTGGAAATACCCATCAGTGACATGATATTAAGGGAGAATCCCATGGCACTCAGTGCAATGAATGTCGGGAGAATTGAGAGCGGCATGGTTATTGCTACAATGATGGTGGAACGGAAGGAGTGGAGGAAGAACAGCAGTATGATGGCAGTGAAACCGATACCCATCATGATGTTGGACATGGTGTCGTTTACTGTATTGCTGGTTACCGATGCTGTCTCTGATACAACATACATATCCACACCGTCAGGCAGCTCAGGTCTCATCTCGTCCATGAGCTCCTTGATCTGCTTTTCTATAGCTACAGCGTTTCCGTCCGAGGTCTTTGAGATCTCTATAAGTACAGAAAGGTCATTTCTTATGTTGTTCTGATAGTCAAAATATATAGTCCGTTCCCGGGCCCGCTCTGTGGTATCCGAAATGGTTGCCAGATCTTTGATCTTCTGTTTTCCTTTGCCGGTGGGAATCTCAAGTTCACCGATAGCATTGACAATCTTCAGCTCGCCGTCGAACTTAACTGAGAACTCCTGTCCTTCCTTCTGGTAGTAACCGGCAGGAAGGTTCAGGTTTGATGCGGCCAGTATGGAATTGACCTGGGCCAGGGAAATCTCGTTCTGGAATACAACTCTGCTGTCGAACTCCACATGGATCTCCCGCTCCTGGCCACCGGTGACACTGGTTTCTCCTACGCCTATTACCTGGGAGAAAGTGTTCTTTACCTTCTTATCGGCCAGGTCGTACAGTTCTGCCATGGAAATTTTGCTGCTGTCGCCTGCCAGCATGACTTTGAGGATAGGCATCTCGTTTATGTTGATTTTTTTATAGGTTGGGGAATCTGCATCATCAGGCAGGTCGTTGGATATGTTGTTGACCTTCTGTGTGACCTCCTGGACTGCGTCATCCACATCCTTGTCCATGTTGAACTTGAGAAGTACAAGGGAGGCGTTTTCCAACGAGTAGGAGACTATGGTATCCAGACCGCTTATCATGGATACTGCATCCTCTATCTTCTTTGAAATCTGGCTCTCTATAAGATCAGGGGAGGCACCTGCATAGGTGGTCTGCACCAGCACATAAGGGATTTCTATAGCAGGAGTTATGTTCAGCGGCATGCCCACATAAGCCAGCACACCGAAGATTACAAGGCCCACCATGACCATGCTTATGAGCACGGGGCGCTTTATTGAAAATGCTGCAATACTCATGATGTCTTACTCCTGGTTGATTATCCTGATGAACTTGCCGTCGGATATATTCTTGTTACCGTCTGTAATAAGTTTATCGCCTGCCTTAAGGCCTTCTGTGACCTCCACCTTGTTGCCGAAGGTCTGGCCTGTCTTAATCTGGCGGCGCACGGCCTTGTCACCGCTTGCCAGGTATACATAGGCATTGTTGCCGTCAAATGTTATGTTCTTCCTTTCAAGGATTATGGCATTCTTTTTCTCATAGCTTACAATGTTGACCTTGGCGCTTACGCCGCTTGGGATCTCTCCCTTGGAATTGTCAAATTCAATAAGGGCCCCGAATGCATGTTTGTCTGGGTTCTGGGACAGGTCCAGCTGCACGATCTTTCCTTCGATAGTCTTTCCACCCCAGGTTGCTGTGGCCTTTTTACCTTTTTCCATCATGGAGATATCCCGTCCCTGGATCCATACTTTTCCTGTTAGCCTGCTTGAGTCGGTTACGGTGAAGAGGGGGTCGCCGGTCTTCACATTCTCGGTCTTCTGCACATCAAGACGGGAGATGATGCCGCTGATAGGGGCCTTCACATTCACCATCTCATTCACGTTGTCCCAGCTTGCCTTTGCATTGTCATAGGCAGCCTTTGCATTGTCGTAGTCCTGCTTTGAGATTCCCTTTGCGCTGTAGAGCTTGCTCATCCGGTTGAATGTGGCCTCAGCATTCTCATATGCTGTCTTGGCCTGGTAGTAGTAGGCCGATACATTGTTCTTAGGGAAGGTGATGACAACTGCATCCTTCTCAACCTTGTCTCCTACAGAGAACTTGATATCTTCAACCGAGTCAGCCAGCTTGGCAGATGCAGTGGACTCATAGATGCCCTTTACTGTTGCGTCGTAAGTCACTGCGGACTGGAAAGAGCTTGTCTTTACAGTGAGCACATTCACTGGAGTGCCTTCTTCGTTGTAGATCTGCGCCATACTCTTGGTGTTGATTTCCTCCGATGCCCCTTTCTTGGTACAGCCTGTAAGAATTACAGATGTGGCAATTGCTGCGATAAATAAAGTCCTGATTTTCATTTTTCCTCCAAAATATGCCTGTAACTATGGAAAAAGCCTTCCATAAATTTGTTCACTACATTGTTTATTGATTCCCGGGACATGATATCTTTTGCCCGCATTATGATTGATATAAAGCCTTCAAGGAATGAAGTGAGGAGAAGGAATCCCTCCTCGACTTCCTTTGGATTGCATTTTGACAAGCCGGGGAGCTTGAAATGCTCTTTCATCTTCCTGAATACAAAGGGGATGAAATCTTTGTCCGATGGGAAATCTTCGCCCGGATAGATGTGATGGAATATCCTGTCTATAATGGTCTGGTTCTTTGTTATAAGTACAGAGCTCAGCACAATCCTCTTAAGGCATATCTTCTCATCCTCCAGATACCAGTAGCCCAGATTCTTGAGAGTGGCTGATATCTTCTCCACAAGGGTAGTACCCTGGCTGAAGAAATAGTTCACCTTTTCCGAGGTCTCTTGGTATATGCTTTCGGCAACTGCTATGACAAAGTCTTCCTTGCTCTTGAAGTGCCAGTATATAGCTCCTCTGGTGACATTGGCCTCCTTGGCTATGTCCTGCATAGAGGTGTTGTTGTAGCCTTTATCCATGAAAAGCTTAAGACCCGCATCCAGTATGGACTGTCGGGTCTTCTCCGCATCTTCCTGTGTCCGTTTCATATCATGATTCCAAGTTTACAAACAAACTGTTTGTATGTAAAATTCACTATATACATATAAAAACAATTAGTCAATAGGTTTGAATATAATAAGTTGATGGAAATAAGTTGACAATCCAATATTGGAATTTTATGATTAAAACATGATAAAACCCCGTGTTATTCTTCTTTTTTTATGTCTATTTTTATTAGTGGTCAGTGTTTTGCCTCTGGCTGCTCTCGAGCATGATTCCGGGGATAAGATGACATTGCCCGAGACCACAAATTTTGCTAAAAAGTTCAATAAATTCATGGAGCCGGTCTCCTTTGGTGTGGGGTCTGAGCCAGGCTCGGATAAGAATGCAGTCTACATCTATCTTATGTATGATTATGCCGCCGATTATTCCTGGATGGTTAAGTTTGACATGGAGAACTCTGTCACCTCTGACAGCGATATTGACCTGGATGGAAATGAATTCGGTTTCCAGCTGAACAAGCAGAAGTCATATAAGCTTGACCTGCTGCCTATGGTGAAGCATTTTGAGTATCTGGACCTGGGGGTCGGAATCCTGGGACAGTACCTCCGCTTTGATTTGGAAGGATTGGAGAGCAGCGGAACATCAAAAGAGTATTTTGAAGTAAGGCGGGATGTTTTCCAGATAGGACCGCTTCTGTACCTGCACTGGCAGTATCCTGTAGCAAAGCATGTTGATCTTGGTGGAACTACCGAGCTTTCTCCATGTCTGTGGACCACCCTCCGTGATAAATACCATATCACCTATTACAATGACAGCGAAAGAGATAAATTTTCAGATACCGATAAGGATTATGGTTTCGGAGCTCCAGTGATCTCCCAGCTTCTTTATCTTACATTCATCAAGTTCATCAACCTGTCCACCAGTATAGATTACAGCTACTTCCACATAGGAACCCATGATGTCCAGACCTCTCATGACACAGTCCTGAGGTTCGGGCTTTCAATTCTTAAACGGCCGAAGAGCGGTTTCCTCAACTATCTGGTGGGTGTGTTCTACGAGAACGAGTGGATTTCTATGGATATAAATCATGATCATACCTACGACCATGAGCACCGGTGGATATTCTGCATAGGTGCATCTGGTTAGGAATTGGAGAATGCTATGGCAGAGACTGTTAGACCACTTGAGAAAGATAAAAACTGGAAAGGACGCCGTGGCCCGGTGGTCCTGGTAATCATGGATGGTGTAGGCTACGGCAAGTATGCCGATGGCGATGCTGTTGCAGCAAGCCGTATGGCAAATCTGGACTGGCTTACAGCCAGCTGTCCTCATGCACAGCTCAAGGCCCATGGTACAGCGGTGGGGCTCCCATCCGATGCCGACATGGGAAACAGCGAGGTAGGACACAACGCTATGGGCTGCGGCCGTGTCTTTGCCCAGGGGGCAAAGCTGGTGTCCGGGGCCATTGCCAGCGGTGCCATGTTCGACGGTGCAACCTGGAAAAAGCTTATAGCCAATGTCGAAGCTAATAGTGGAGCGCTCCATTTTATCGGGCTTCTTTCCGACGGCAATGTCCACTCCCATCAGGATCATCTTAAGGCCATGATTGCCCGGGCTTATAAAGAGGGAGTCCAGAAGCTCCGGGTTCATGCACTTTTAGACGGCCGGGATGTGGATCCCACCAGCGCCCTTGACTATATAACACCGATGGAGGAATATCTTGCCTCCTTTGCTGGTGTGGACTACTGCATCGCCTCGGGTGGCGGAAGAATGTATATAACCATGGACCGGTACAATGCCGACTGGAGCATGGTGCAGCGTGGCTGGAATGCACATGTGCTTGGACAGGGAAGGCAGTTTGCCTCCGCCACCGAGGCTATAAAGACATACAGGACCGAGAACCCGGGGCTTCTGGACCAGGATATGCACGAGTTTGTCATAACCAGGGACGGCAGGCCGGTGGGAACAATAAACGACGGCGACAGTGTCATCTACTTCAATTTCCGGGGCGACAGAGCACTGGAGATGACCAGGGCCTTTGAGACACCAGCAGGGGGCGAACTGCCTTTTGACCGGGTAAGGGTGCCTAAGGTTGAGTATGCTGGAATGATGGAGTACGACGGGGATCTGCACATACCTCATCAGTACCTGGTGAGCCCTCCGTCCATAGACCGCACCATGGGTGAATACCTTACAGCCAGCGGTGTGCACCTCATGGCCATAAGCGAGACCCAGAAGTACGGCCATGTCACCTACTTCTTCAATGGAAACAAGCTGGGCAAGTTTGACGAAAAATTAGAGGATTATATAGAGATAAAGAGCGACGTTGTCCCCTTTGAACAGCGGCCTTGGATGAAGTGCGCCGAGATTGCCGATGCAGTGATTGATGCCATAAAGAGCGGCAAGTATCAGCATATCAGGCTCAACTTCCCCAACGGTGACATGGTGGGGCACACCGGTGTCTTCAATGCAGTGGTCTGCTCCATGGAGGCCATGGACCTGCAGCTGGGCCGCATTAAACAGGCAGTTGAGGAAGCTGGTGGAATACTGTGCATCACAGCAGATCACGGCAACTCCGACGATATGTACGAGCATGCCAAGGACGGCTCTGTTAAGATGAACAAGGATGGAAGCCCCAAGGCCAAGACCAGCCACAGCCTTAACCCGGTACCGGCCATCATCTACGATCCCGAGTACAAGGGGGAGTATGACCAGAGTGCGCTGAACGAAGGCCTGGGTATCTCCAGCTGGCCTGCCACCATAATGCAGCTCATGGGCTTTATCCCACCGGCCGATTACGACAAGAGCATGATAAAACTTAAAAATAGCATGGGGAAATAATGTTTTTGAAAATAATTTTTATCAATTTTTGTTGATAATATTATAGGTTGTATGGGGTATCTTGTTGAAAAAAATAGTTGTTTTATTGATAATTTTTTCTTTATTCTTGGTTTCATGCAGTGAAAGCGGGGATGATCTTCCGAAACTGTCAACCGCACCTGAATCAAGCAGGAGAGCTCTTGCTTGTTCAATGCAGGGTATTCTTGAGATTATCTATCAGATTACTACATACGGCTCATATCCAAATGTAACTATAAATGGAAATACTGCTTCAAGTTCGAATGCCGTTGTAGATATTATTTTTGATGGTGATGATTATGAAGTTTCTCTTGCGGGAACAATAACAACAAGCAATGACGGTAGTAAAGTCACATATGATATTACTATGTCACGCTGTCAGTCGTATTATGAAACTCTCTATTGCACATATTACATTGAGGGAAAGAAAAAGAATAATAAAGTTGAAATTTCAAAAGTAATTTTAAATGGAACTGAATATAAAATTGACTAATGGAATAAAATGACAAAAAATGAACTATAAAAAATTACTCTTTCTTTTCATGGTTTTATGCCATGTATTATGTTTTGCTGATGCTGACAGGGATTATAAAAGCGGCAAACCATGGATTGACAGCGACCTTAAGGAAAATGTTGTCAGCTCGCAGAGACCATCACCAAAGGATGACTATCATCTGTATGTGAACTATGACTGGCTTGTGAAAAGTGAAATCCCGGAAGGGGAGAAAGGAATCAACTCATTTTATCAGGTCCAGAAAACAGTTGAAGAAAACATTCTTGAGGTTCTGACAGATTCAAAGCTCCAGGGGCATGATGCCGGACTGGTGCAGTCGCTCTATAGCGCAATCCTGGACTGGAAATCAAGGGACGCACTTGGGATAAAGCCTCTGCAGCCTGTGATTGATCAGATCAAAAATATCAAAACAATTGATGAGCTTTCTGATTTCATAACATCTCCGGAAAAGACCTTCCTAGTACCAAAATTTGTGGGTGTGGCTAACACTGTGAAACCTGCTGATTCTTTGTCATATATCACCGAAATCGGCTTTGACGGTTTTATGCTGAATGATGCGGCAGAATATAAAAATCGGACTGAGGTGGGTGACCGGTATTACCAGGCAGGCCTGTACAAATCAAAGGCTATGCTTACCCGGCTGGGATATTCGGAAACCGAAGTGGAAAGAATGTTCAATGACATGCTTGTCCTGGAAGCAAAGCTTGCAAAAAAAGCTTTCTCTAATGCCCAGTTACATTCACCTGATCTGATGCGGAGGGGCAACAATACGTTTTCCGCCAAAAGGGTAGCCTCCCTTTCTCCTAAATTTCCCCTCATACGTTTTATAGAGAATAACGGCTACGGAGATGCAAAGGAATTTCTTGTGGCAGCTCCAAGACGCCTTTCTGTTTTAAATAGAATATACAAAAAAGAAAATCTGGAGCTGATCAAAGCCTACATGATAATCAGGACATCATGTAATTACGCAGGCCTGCTGGACAGCCAGGCCTATGATGTTGCTGTAAATGCAGATAACATGGTTATAGGCGCAAAAGGGAAGATTGATGATAAAAATATGGCGGTGCAGATTGTCAGAGGGATGCTCACGACTCCGCTTAACAAGGCATATCTGGAGCGCTATGACCTTTCGGATCTGAAAAGGCGGATTACAAAAATCTGCGAGGATACTGTAGCCATTTACCGCAAGATGCTTGCAGAAGAGGAGTGGCTTTCTGAAAAGACAAAAAATAAGGCACTGGAAAAGCTTGACGGCATTAGAATCCATTCAGTTTATCCGGAAAAGTGGATTGACTACAGCGGCCTTCAGCTTAAAGGGCTTTCGCTCATAGAGTGTATAAAAGCAATTTCTGAATATAATAAAAAATTGGATCTGACTCATACAAACGGAAAAGTTGACAAGACTCTATGGCTGAATGAGGAACTTCTTATTGCAAATGCATTCTATTATCCTATTGAAAACTCCATCAATATAATTCCGGGACTGATGGGAAGTCCTTTCTATTATGAGGGGATGCCCCAGGAAGCGCTTATGGGTGGAATCGGAGTCATTATCGGACATGAGATAAGCCATGCCTTCGATACCAGAGGAGCCCTGTTCGATAAAGATGGGAATTTCAAGAACTGGTGGGCAAGGAAAGATTTCAAGGCATTCAAGAAGCGGGCTGCAAAGCTTATTGCCTATTATGACAATATTACTGTATGGGACGGAATGATGTCCAACGGCACCCTTGTACAGGGGGAGGCCATTGCAGATATGGCAGGAATGAAGGCTATGCTCAGGCTTGCAAAGACAATTCCTGGTTTCGACTACAAAATGTTCTTTGAAGCATTTGCCACAAACTGGCGTGGAATCTATCCTGTTGAATTTGAGCAGTATCTGAACTACAACGATCCCCATCCTAAGTTCTACCAGCGCACCAATGTGACAGTGCAGCAGTTTGATGAATTCTACGAGACATACGAAATAAAGCCGGGGGACAAGATGTATCTTGCTCCGGAAGAACGGGTTTTGGTCTGGTGATATTTAGCGTTATAACTCAACCTGCTGGCCGGTGACCCAACGGCGGTCTTTGCGCTCGAATATGGTGATGTTGTCCACCGGGAAAGCAGCCTTGAGTTCCATCTGATTCAGATACTCCAGCGCCTCGGTGCTGGCACCGGGAGGGATGTCCCGGTTAGCCACAGTTATATGTGGCTGGAAAGGACGGGTGTCCTTTCTGACAGCACCGGGGCTGGTTGCCACCACTGCGCTGCAGGCCGCCGCCCTGAAGGCTGTCCACACTGCCGAAGGAAGCACCTTTGCAAATAGTGTCCTGTCGCCGAAGGCATCAAAGCCTTCTATCTTTGCATTGAATGCATGCCATTTTTTCTCGGCAACCATCTGGGCCAGGGCGGCGGCGATGTCGGCTGTGGTGCAGGAGGCAGGGAGCTTGAAGGGCGGCACCAGCGTAACATGGATAGGGGTGCCGTGGCCACTTCTGCAGCCATATTGCTGGTTCATGTATCTTCTGCAGCCTTCAAGGCGTTGGGTGAGATCTTCTGGCAGGAGTACGCCGATAAAGTGAGTCTGTTCTGCAAAGCCTCTGTTCATTCTTCCACCAGACTTTTCCATATCTCCTCCTGTTTGTCTTTTGACATGAAGAAAGAGAGGTATCCAGTCATATCGGGATAACCATCTATTACAGGTGTTGCAACTGGTTCTTCCTCTTTAGCTCCATTGTCTACAAGCTTCTTCTTTATTGTTTCAAATTGTGCCTCGGTGCAGCTGTGGGTAAGGCGTATCCGTCCCACAATCATATTGGCAGAGCCACAGCAGATTGCCTCGGCTTTATCGTTTTCCAGCTTAAGGTAAATATGGGCATTGTAGTCGGGATAGGTGAAGTAGCTCCACAGTATGACAGGCTCCGGCTGGGGTTCAGGCTTTGTTTCTTTCTTGCATCCGACAGCACAAAGTAAAGCTGCTGCGAGTAACAAAAAACACAGTTTTTTCATACATCAATATTAGCAGAAAATAAGATAAAAGTAAATTAAATCCATTCCACCTGTCTCCTTGCAGCACCCATCCTCGGCCGGCGTGTACCCCATAGACAAGCAATTGGCAGATCGGCCAGTCAGCGACATTTCTTATGAAATGTCATTCTGAACTTGGTTCAGAACGCTGTCCGTTCTGCTCAAGCTTGTTGCTATGGAGCACGATGCCTCGGAAGGATGCTGCTCTAGGCTGGTGGAGGTGGCGTTTATAGTTGACATTTTTTGTATACGAGGTGTAGAAGAATAATATGTTATTCCCACGGAGCGGCTTTACATACATAATGATGAATAAACCTCTGGGTGCAGTATGCTCCAGCGTCAGCGACCGGAGCACCACAGTACTGCAGCTGCTGGGTTCTGATGTCCCTCCGAAGCTTTCCATAGTTGGACGGCTGGACAAGGATACATCGGGGCTCCTTCTTCTTTCCGACGACGGTATGTTTGTCCACACCCTCACAATTCCAGAAAGCCATATATCTAAGACCTACCATGTATGGCTGAACAATCCTGTCTCCCCGGCCCAACAGTATGAATACACCAGAAGGTGCATGGAAGGACTTTCTTTGCCTCCCTGCGAGAAATCCCCAGCCTTTACTGCTGCTTCTGCAAAGCTGGAATGGCTTGATGTCCAGCCGCCGGAACTTGGCTGTGCAAGCTGCGGCACCGAATGCCTCCTCACAATCTCCGAGGGGAAGTTTCATCAGGTAAAGCGGATGATGGATAAGCTTGGGAATCAGGTGACAGCTCTCAAGCGCATAGCTGTCGGCTCTCTTCTGCTGGATAAAAAATTAGGCCCCGGAGAATACCGGAGCCTTACAGAGGCAGAAATCAATCAGATTTTCACTCTTTAGTATTATAAATCATACTGTTCGGCGGCACCGACTTGGTGATCCATGTGTTACCGCCTATAATTGAGCCTTTTCCTATAACTGTGTTGCCTCCAAGGATAGTGGCATTTGCATAGATGATCACATCATCCTGAATATCGGGATGCCGCTTTTTCCCAATGAGTGGGGATCCCTGGCTGTCGAAGGGGGAGAGGGCTCCAAGTGTAACTCCCTGATAAATCTTTACCCGGTTTCCGATGGTAGTGGTCTCTCCGATTACAACGCCTGTGCCGTGGTCAATAAAGAAACTCTCTCCTATAGTTGCGCCTGGGTGGATGTCAATTCCGGTCTTGGAATGGGCCCGTTCGCTCATCATCCGTGGAATTATAGGAACGTTCTCCTTATAAAGAACATGGGCAATTCTGTGTGTGGCAATAGCCTCCAGGAAAGGATAGCTGAACACAATCTCATCCAATGATTCAGCAGCAGGGTCTCCTTTTTTTGCCGCATTGATATCGGTGATAAGGAGGGCTCTGATCTCGGGCAGCGCCTTGAACAGGGCTTCCATAACCTGCTCGGCCCGCTTGTCGCAGGTGCAGTTGTTGATCTGGCAGCTTAGGTTGCAGTTGTATTTAAGGCAGTCCTTGAGGAACCGCATGAACATGTAGCTTATATATCTGAGTTTCTCGTTGAGGAAGGAGAGCATCTCGTTCTCCCGTATCTTGTCATCGCAGTAGCATCCGGGGAACAGGACAGAGAGAAGGCAGTCCAGGATATCGTAGACTCCCTGGCGGCCTGTGAAGCCCAGCTCGTCATTAATCTCTACATGATACTGATTCTTGATACTTTCTTCCAGCTTTCCAGCTGTTTCTGAAATAAGAGCATTAAAATCCATGGCATGAGAATATATCAGAACAGGAAAAATGGCAACTGTCTTTTTTCCCATATAAAAGTAACAAAATAACAAATTGTTATTTCCCCACTTTTTTTTTTATAAAAAGAGATGTATAATTATACAAAAGCACCTTTAAGGGTACAACAATTTTGGGAGGAATTATGAAAAAAATACTTATCGCAGTTCTTTTGACAGCAATGATAGTTGGAAATGCAGCTGCTATTGATGTTACATTCGATGATGGCGGAGCTTTGACTCAAGATGTAAAAGATCGAATTATTGAAGAAGTCAACAATAAATATGGAAAATATGAAGATGCCAAGGATGTTGGAAGAGCTATGTCAAATGCCAACTCTATGGCTGCAACTTCAGGATATATGCATTCTGCAAACGGATATGACTGGATTTCAGTTGCAGTAAGCGGAACTGTTGCCGGAGCTGTAGAGTCTATTTCTGAAGCCAAGGACTTTATAGATAATTATAAAGATGAAGGTGATGTTTATTTTGGTATGGGCGGCCAGATTATCAATGCCGCTGTAGGCTTCAATGTAGGCAAACTGTTCAAGTGGGATCATGCGCTGTATCTGACACTTAAGGGTGGCGTTACTAAGTTTAAAGTTGAAGAACTTGATCTTGATGCATATAACTTAGGCTTTATGGTTAACTACCAGCTAATCGAGGATAGAGGTGGACATCTTGTCAAGTGGAGAGGTCTTAATGTAGGAGCAGGATATTCCTACTACAGTTCTAAGGCAGAATGGACTGTTGATAAACTTGATACCCTCAAAGTTAATGTTGCTGGAGCAGGTGAGTTCAAATATGATGCAGACCTTAATGTTGAATCTGAGAATACCAGACATGTTATTCCTGTTGAGATTACCACTGGTGTTAAGCTGACTATTATCGAGCTCTTCGGAGGACTAGGTGCAGACTTCATGTTTGGCGGAAAGAATGATATAACTGCAGATTCTAATGCAAAAGTAACAAAAGTCGATGACGGTTCAAAGTCAAATTCCAAGATGCACTTCTCTGCTGATGGAGATGACGACAACTTCAAGATGAAGTTCATGGTTGGCCTTGGATTCTCTCTTGGACCAGTTCATATCGAGATTCCTTACACTCAGTACTTTGATGAGAAAATCAACGCCAGCATTGGTGTAATCGGCGGTGTTGCATTCTGATATGAAATTACAGAATCATATCAGTTCTAAAATATTAGAAAATCGTTTGTATCCCCGGGTAGAAGATATCCGGGGATGCTTTTTCCGGGATCTGACCGCCATAATCCATTCTTATCCCTACCGGCGGCTCAAGCACAAGACCCAGGTTTTCTTCGCTCCACACAACGATCATATCTGCACCCGTATGGAGCATGTGATGCATGTGGCCACCATATCGGTGACTATCTGCAAAGCCCTTGGACTGGATACCGACCTGGCCTGGGCTATCAGCGTGGGACACGATCTTGGTCATACCCCCTTCGGTCATACTGGCGAGAGTATCCTTTCCGAGTATCTTAAGAATCAGGGAGGATTCTGCCACGAACTCTATTCCTTAAGGGTGGTGGATCATCTGATTGATGGCGGCAAAGGGCTTAACCTGACATATGCAGTCCGGGATGGCATAATCAATCACTGCGGCGAGAAGTTTGAGCAGTACTTGGAGCCAGCCACTGTTCCCTGTGTGCCCGAGAAGGTGAAAAGCCGCTCCTGCTATCCCTGCACATGGGAAGGAATTGCTGTACGGATGTCGGATAAAATTGCCTATCTGGGGAGGGATCTTGAGGATGCCCTACGGCTTGGAATAGTACAGAAGGAAGATATTCCCGAGACAGTCACCCATATCCTTGGCGGCGGTAACAGCAGTATGATCAACACTATGGTGTGCGATGCTGTGGCAAGTGCAGAGAATAAGGGCAAGATAGGCTTTTCCGACCCGGTGTATGAGGCGATGGGCTGTCTGAAGAAGTTCAATTATGAGCATATCTACCAGAGTCCGGAACTGATAAAGTACGAGCAGCGGATCCATCGGCTTATCGATACACTGTGGCAGTACCTGAACGATATATTTGCCCGTTTTGAATTTGATTATGACAAGTATGAGTCTGAGATGACCAATCTGTCCACCGAATTTGCCGGGTATCTGAAGAAGATGGAAGCATTCTATGAGACTGAAGCTGACTTGTCTTATGTTATCCCCGATTACATAGCAGGAATGACAGACAAGTTTGCCATAGATTCTGCCTCTGAACTCCTTTCTCCACGCCAGTTCAGCTACAATTTTTGATGTTGACAGGAATATTTCCTTACCATATAATGAAATTATGGGATTATTGCCAGAAATAAAGAACAGATTCAGTGTGAGACATTTTAAGAATGTGCCTTTGGATCCAGAAAAGCTCAGCCGCATACTTGAGGCTGGCAGGCTGGCACCTTCCGCAAAAAACCGTCAGCCCTGGCGTTTTCTGGTAGTCGACGACCCAGCGATCAAAAGTAAGATCTCAAGTGCCGCCTATGGTCAGCAGCATGTGCAGGATGCCGGTGCTGTAATAGTGGCCTGCTCCACCAATATTGAGTATGTGATGCCCAACGGGCAGCCTTCCTATCCTATAGATATAACCTTTGCAGTCTCCTTCATGATGCTACAGGCAGAGAAAGAAGGATATGGCAGCTGTATTGTCACTATGTTCAACGAAAGCTCGGTGCATGATATCCTGACACTTCCATATTCCATGCGGGTAGTCATGATGCTGGCAGTGGGAGAGAAGGACGAGGAACCGACTCACACCGACCGGAAGCCTACATCCCAGGTCATCTCATTCAATCATTGGTGATTAATCCAAGTATACAGTCTTTGTAGTTTCTTTAATCGCAAAGCCCAGGTTTTTGTACAGCTTTATCGCATTCTCGTTGCCAGAACGTACAAAGAGGGAAGGGATCTTGTGTTCTTCCTCTATTATATGCCTGCACAGCGCCGCAACAGTATGGAATGCATAGCCTTGCTGCCTGAAACGGGGCACGGTGAAGACGCCACCTATCTGTATGTGGTCAAAACCTTCTGCATTTGTGTTTGCCTTGGAAACATAGCGGAACCCCCGTTTTGCATAGAAACAGATTTCCTTTGTAAGAATGGATTTAAGCCAGCGGAAGGTCTCGATTGTGTCCTGTGCATCAGGGTTTAAGAGCACTTCCTGCCTTTCATAGGTTTTCTGGAGCGGGAAGAGAGGCAGCAGCTGTCTGGTAGAACCCCTGAGTATACGTATCTTAAGCTGGGATGGAATTTGTTGCAATTTGAAATTGGGTGGATGAAGTTCCATTATGTAGTGTTCAACCGTCTGCTTCCGTTGTCCGCAGGAAAAACGCTCCAGGAACATATCCACAGCCTCGGACTTTCCTGATACAGATGTGGGAAGAAAGACAGAGTTTCCAGCCAGTTTTGAAATATGCCCTACATCTTCCTGATGGAAGAGGAAACTGGAATCCAGGACAGGCATTATCCTGCCATAGCTGGTGAAGAAGAGGGCTGCATCTGCTGTGTTGCCGTCTGTATGGATGATTATAGGCTTTGAGTTATTTTGGGTTCCCATGATCATTGGAACTGAATCTATGCAGCTTATCTCCTGGGGCCTGATCAGATTGATCAGCTGTTCCCTGTACTCTGACTGGTCAATCTTTTCTATCTTCAGCCAGTTCATTCTTCCTCCTTAAGGGGGATAGGCACCTTTCCTGATGGGGTATATTCCCCGGCCATAGCTGCCAGTCCCGCTGCTATGGAAGAGCTGTTCCTTCCGTATACTGCAATACCTTTGGCCCAGGTTATATCGTCAATGAAGGCAGGGGAGAGGAGAGAGAACACCACTATGTTTCCTTTGAATATGCTCAGGCGAGAGAGCATTTGTGCATGGGCTGGACTTGCCACGCAGAACACTGTTTTGTCATACCAGGGTATAAGATGTCCCAGTTCGTAAGGATGCCAGTCATCGGTATCGTAGAAGTAGGGGACAATCTGATAGGTGCCGGAATCTGGGAAACGTCTGAGTGCTTCGGAAAGGAAATAGCGTGGACCCACAAAAAGGACTTTCTTTCCATCAAGGGATATAAACTCTTCATCCGCTTCTCTGATGAAGGAGACACTGCGGCAGCACTGGCGGTAGAAGAAACTTTCCGCCTGCCGGTCGGGGAAGAATTTTCTCACTTCTTCCACATCGGGGATCATGGCCTTTTCTCCCTCCGGCTTCAGATACTTCATTTTCAATGCAAGGATTCTCAGGACGCTCTCCTGCACCTGATGCCTGAACTCCGGGTCTTTCCTTATTTCCTGGACAATGAGCTGATGGGCCTGGTCAAAGGTTTCGGCATCGGTGGAGACCAGCACCATGTCGGCTCCGCTTCTTATAGATTCAAGACATGCATAGGCTGTACTTGGTGTATAAGAGGAGGCTCCTGCCATAATCATGTCGTCGGTTATAATAAGCCCCTGAAAGCCCAGCCTCTCTCTCAGCACGGTTTTAAGCAGCTCTTGGGAAATAGTAGCAGGCCTGTTGTTCCCGGTGATCTTGGGAAAAGCAAGGTGGCCGGCCATGACAGCTGGAACCCCTTCTTCTATCAGGGTTTTGTAGGGGATAAGATCGCTCTGTTCTATCTCCTCCAGCGTCGCTTTTATGACAGGAAGGGTACCGTGGGAATCCTTGTCTGTCCGGCCATGCCCAGGAAAATGCTTGGCTGTGGCTATTATACCGGCCTCCTCAGCTCCTGCGTACCATGCCTTTGCCAGTTCTGCAGTCTGCTGTGGGTCAGCGCTGAAAGCCCTGGGTCCTATCACCATGTTGTCTGGATTGAAATAAATATCTACAGTGGGGGCAAAGTTCATGTTTATCCCCAGCACCTTAAGCTGTCTGTTGATATAGAGGGCAGACATCAGGGAATCGCTGGGTATACCGGATGCTCCTAATGACATGTTGCCTGCTGTCTCGGATGTGCTGTATTTGATATGGCGTACCCAGCCCCCCTCCTGGTCGGTGGCTGTAAGGAGGGGAATCCGCAGTCTGGTCTGGGATGCTTTCTCCTGCATTATCCCGATGTTCTCTGCCAGCTTTGGCAGGGAGCCTACATTCTTTCCGAAAATCTTTATACCGCCCAGGTTCCGTTCTTCTATCCATTGGATTGCAGTTTCATCAGGGTCGATGCTGGGGTAGCTTATCATAAAAAGCTGACCCGCCAGCTCCTCGTCGCTCATTGCCAGGAGCAGCTGCAGCTCAAGGGAGCCGCTCTCATCCTCCTGCCAGAAATCCACATTTTGGCCAGCAATTGAGAAACATATAAGAAAACAGAAGAGAAAAGAGAGAAGAAGCTTTTTCAGATGTAAGCCTCTCCCTTGAGCTCATCTACAAGTATTCCGGCATAGTGGGCTGCAACTGCTCCGTCGGAGCAGGCGGTCACCACCTGGCGGAAGGGGGAGGTGCGGACATCGCCCACAGCGAAAAGCCCCTTTAGGGAGGTCTCCATGTGGCTGTCGGTCACAATATAGCCGGCATCGTCCATGTTGACCCCTTCTGCCAGCTGGTTTGAAGGCAGTATGCCGGTGAAGATGAACACTGCATCGGTGTCCTGCTCATATTGGATGCCATTCTCCATCAGCACAGCTGACTCCACCTTGCTGTTTCCTTTGATCTCGGTGCAGGTGGTGTTGAAGCGCACCTCTATATTCTTGTTATTCAGCACACGGTCGGCCAGAGCCTTCTGTGCCCGGAAACGGTCCTTCCGGTGTATCATTATTATCTTGTCGCTAAGATTGGCCAGGAAAAGGGCTTCGGAGCAGGCTGTGTCACCACCACCTACCACGATAATCTTTTTACCTCTGAAGAAGGCTCCGTCGCAGGCAGCACAGTAGGAGACGCCCCGGCCTACAAAATCATCCTCTCCCTTGGCACCCAGCTTCCGGTGCTTGGCTCCGGTGGCCAGGATTACAGTGTATGCAGTGAACACACCGCTGTCTGTGGTTATGTTGAATATATCATCCTGTTTAGAGATGGACTGTACAGAGGCGGCCAGAAAATGGGCTCCGAACTTGTCGGCCTGGGCTTTCATCCTGCTGCAGAGCTCTCCTCCGCTGATGGGATTCTCAAAGCCAGGATAATTCTCCAGGTCTGTTATGTTCAGGCTCTGGCCTCCTACAGAGGCTTCCTCGATAAGCAATGTCCTTAAGTTTGCCCGGGCTCCGTATTGGGCTGCTGTAAGACCTGCCGGTCCTGCCCCAATGATGATGAGATCAAAAGATGTCTCCATGTTCCCCTCCGATTTCATGATACCGAAATTTTCTATTGTCTGCAACCAAAATCATTAGTATTTTTTAGGTATACCAGAACAATTAAGAGGCACAAAATGAATCAGGAAAAGTTTACAGTCAAAACTCAAGAAGCAATTATGGAAGCTCAGCGCCTTGTGACCAAATACAATCATCCGGTCCTGGAGCCCGAGCATCTGCTGCTTGCCCTCCTGACCCAGCAGGATGGCATTATTCCCCCTCTGGTGGACAAGCTGGGAGCAGGAAAAGATTTACTTATATCAGACACAGAGCGCCTTATACAGCGTCTTGCCCGTGCTTACGGCGGAGTAGCCCAGGTAAGCCTGAGCAACGCCTCATATCAGATTCTTAACGAAGCCGAGAAAGAGGCAGACAACCTTAAGGATGAGTACATAAGCACAGAACATATCTTTATGGCAATCGCAATGTCGGACACCGAGTGCGGACGGATGCTCAAGGGCCGTGGCATAACCAAGGACTCAATCCTCAAGACTCTGGTGGCTATCCGCGGTAATCAGCGGGTCACTGACCAGAACCCGGAGGGCAAGTTCCAGACCTTGGAGAAATATTGCCGTGACCTTACCGAGCTGGCCCGGCGTGACAAGCTGGATCCGGTTATCGGCCGTGATGAGGAGATCCGCCGTGTCATGCAGGTCCTTTCAAGACGTACTAAGAACAACCCTGTGCTCATCGGAGAGCCAGGTGTAGGTAAGACTGCAGTTGTAGAGGGACTTGCCCGCCGTATCGTGGCAGGGGATGTTCCAGATTCTCTCAAAAATAAGAAGCTGCTGGCTCTTGATATGGGAGCTCTGGTGGCAGGTGCAAAGTTCAGAGGTGAATTCGAGGAGCGGCTTAAGGCTGTCCTCAAGGAAGTGACCGAGAGCAACGGCAATATCATTCTCTTTATTGATGAGCTCCATACCCTTATGGGAGCTGGTGCCGCAGAGGGGGCAATGGATGCCTCCAACCTGCTTAAGCCGGCCCTTGCAAGAGGCGAGCTCCGCTGTATTGGTGCCACTACTTTGGATGAGTACCGGAAGTATGTGGAGAAGGATGCGGCCTTCGAGCGGCGGTTCCAGACAGTTTATACAAAGGAGCCTTCTGTTGAGGATACAATCGCTATTCTCCGCGGTCTAAAGGACAGGTACGAGGTGCATCACGGTGTACGGATCAAGGACGAGGCTATCATTGCATCTGCCGTACTTTCCGACCGCTACATCACATCCCGGTTCCTGCCGGACAAGGCTATCGACCTGATGGACGAGGCTGCCAGCAAGCTTAAGATGGAGATTGAGAGCCAGCCTACCGAGCTGGATAAGATAGAGCGGAAGATTCTGCAGCTCAATATTGAGAAACATGCTCTTACACGGGAGACTGACGATGCCTCCAAGGAGCGGCTTGCCAACATCGAGAAGGAATTGGCCGAGCTTAAGAACAGGCAGGATGCCATGAAACTCCAGTGGAAGAACGAGAAGAGCGCTATCGACGAGATCCGGGGGCTTAAGGAGAAGCTGGAGCAGCTTAAGAGCGAGGAGGCCAAGTACGAAAGGGAAGGAAACCTGGCTAAGGCCGGCGAGATCAAGTATGGCCTTATTCCACAGATCGAAGCCCAGCGGAAAGAGAAGACAGAGCAGCTTCAAAAGATTCAGGGAGAGACCAGCATGCTCCAGGAGGAGGTGGGCGAGGAGGATATTGCCCGGGTTGTATCGGCCTGGACCGGTATTCCTGTCTCCAAGATGATGGCCTCCGAGATTGAGAAGTACATCAATCTTGAATCTATATTGAGCAAGCGTGTGGTAGGTCAGGATAAGGCTATCAAGGCTGTATCCGATGCCATCAGGCGTAATAAGACAGGTCTTTCGGAAGAGGGTAAGCCTCTTGGCACATTCATCTTCCTGGGACCTACCGGTGTTGGAAAAACCGAGCTGGCCAAGACACTGGCCGACTTCCTCTTTGATGATGAGCATGCCCTTACCCGTATTGATATGAGTGAGTATATGGAGAAGCACACAGTCTCCAGACTTATTGGAGCCCCTCCGGGATATGTGGGCTACGACCAGGGCGGCCAGCTGACCGAGGCAGTGCGGAGAAGGCCTTATTCTGTAATCCTGTTTGACGAGATTGAAAAGGCTCATCCAGATGTATTCAACATCATGCTGCAGCTTCTGGACGACGGCCGGCTTACCGATGGACAGGGACGGGTTGTGGACTTTAAGAACACTATTATTATCATGACCAGCAATCTGGGAAGCGAGTATATCCTGCAGGTGGACGACCCCGAGAAGGCAAGGCCACAGGTGGATGCACTTTTACGCCAGACCTTCAAACCCGAGTTCCTTAACAGGATTGATGAGATCATCATGTTCAACAGGCTGGGCGAGGAACATATCGGCAAGATTGTGGATATCGAGCTTGAGCATATTGCCAACCGGCTTAAGGCACGGAAACTTGGTATTACAGTTTCCGATGCAGCTAAGAAGCTGTTTGTCAAGGAAGGTTACCAGCCGCAGTTCGGAGCAAGGCCTCTTAAGAGGACTATCCAGAACATGCTGCAGAACCAGCTGGCAAAGCATATTCTGGCCGGGGAGTTCCCCGAAGGTTCCACTATTGCAGTGGATGCCAAGGATGGCCAGCTGACCTTCGACAGAAAATAAAAAATAACAAATTTTTAGGGGCTTTCGTTAAGAAAGTCCCTTTTTTTTTGCCTTTGATTTTTATATACTGAAGCCAAGATGAAAAAAGAGCTTACCGAAGGCAAGATGCTTCCAATCCTGATTGCATTCTCTGTGCCGTTCCTCATATCCTGCTTCCTCCAGACCTTCTACGGCCTTGCTGACCTGTTCATAACAGGACAGTACAACGGTGCTTCCACCATCACTGCCGTGGCGGTGGGAAGCCAGGTGATGCATATGCTCACTGTGGTCATAGTGGGGCTTTCCATGGGGGGCACCATTGCCATAGGAAGGGCAGTGGGGGCAAAGGATTCTAAAGGCGCGGCAAAGAGTGTGGGAAACACTGCCACCATCTTTCTGGTGTTCTCGGTTCTTGCTTCGGTTATCCTTGTTTTAGCTGCCGACGGCATAATAAGACTTATCGAGACACCGCCCGAGGCAGTGGCCGAGACCCGGCAGTATCTTACCATCTGCTTTATAGGAATTCCTTTCATCACCGCATACAATGTGATAAGCAGCATATTCAGGGGCTTCGGCGATACCAAGACCCCCATGTACTTTGTGCTTGTGGCCGGCATTGTAAATATAGTGCTGGACTACATACTTATCGGCCCGCTTAGGATGGGGGCTGCCGGTGCCGCTCTGGCCACTGTGGCATCCCAGGTGCTCAGCGTGCTGCTGGCCTTCATAGTGCTTAAGAAGACCGATACCGGCATCTCGGTTTCAAAGAAAGATTTTGTAATAGACAAGTCTGTTTTCTCAGCCATCCTAAAGGTGGGAGTTCCGATTGCGATCCAGGAGGGCTTTATCCAGATATCTTTCCTGGTGATCACTGCAATCGCCAACACCCGGGGTGTCACTATAGCTGCCAGCGTAGGCATTGTGGAGAAGCTTATCTGCTTCTTCTTCTTGGTGCCGTCAGCTATGCTTTCCTCGGTGTCGGCCATCGCAGCCCAGAACGCCGGGGCAGGAAAGGACAGGCGGGCAACCCAGGTGCTTGTCTACGGAATTGTGATATGTGTCTGCTTCGGGGCAATAATATTTACAATATGCCAGTTCTTTGCAGAGCCTATAGTGCGGCTCTTTGTGAAAAGCGACGAAGGAGTCGTCCACTACGGCGGCCAGTACCTGCGCTCTTACACTATAGACTGCATGCTGGCCTGTATCCACTTCTGCTTCAGCGGCTATTTCTGTGCATACAACAAGGCATTCTACTCATTCATACACAATGTGCTTTCTGTAATACTGGTGCGGATTCCAGGCACCTATCTGGCAGTCATACTCTGGCCAGCGACACTGTACCCCATGGGACTGGCCGCCCCGGCAGGCTCCCTCCTGTCCAACATAATCTGCGTTGCATTCCTTATCCACCTGTGGCACAGCAGGAAGCAAGCTTCCCTCTAAGCCAAGTTCAAAGCTGTATTACTCTTCCTTATACACAGTGAAGGTTCCGCTGGAGGAGCCTACCGGACAGTCTACAGTGATTATGATGCCCGAGATTCCAGTCTTGGATGTAACCATCTCACTGGTGTAGTAATTGGTGTTCGGTATATACTGTCCTTTTACATAATGAAATCCAGTATCGCCACCAGGAATAACAATACCGCCATTATCATCACCGCTGTCGGAACTGCTTATTTCACCGCCGTCATCGCACGCTATTATACATGCCATACAGCAGATCAGCAGAAACGTTCCAAGCTTCTTCCTCTTCCTATGCAGCAGTAAAAGGGACACAAAGAAGCCGATGCCTGCCGCTGCCTTTGGATAGGAAGGAACAAGAATAGATTTTGTATCATTTCTGAAGCAGACGGTGCCTGATCTAACAGTAGAATATTTCCATAAAGATCCCAGGCCAGTGGTTTCGTAGTCAGGCGATTTAGCCTCCACAATATTTAATCCGTGGACCTCGGTTCTTGTGTTATTTATGGTATTACTTGCCCAGCATGCATCCAGTTTGTCCTCATAAATATGAGTTATAAGGAGACCATCTTCAAGGCCTGCCCATCCGGTGCCGGTCAAGTTTCTTTTTTTGCCCTCGAGGATAAGGTACTGGCTGCCGTCGTCTGTAAGGTTTATTTTCCAGGCTTCGTGTGAAGTCTCTGTATCCGAGAAATTGAAAGTCTGAGGCTTGGCTGTAGGGGTGATTGTGGTGGGGTTAAGCCATCCCATATAGTACTTCTCCCATGCCAGCAGTGGGACGGGATCTGCAGCTTTACCACTTCCCCAGCTGCCGCCGCCCATCAGACTCCAGTCTCCTGCTCCAACAGTTTCATATGTGGTGTCATATAAATCTACAAGTCCTAAAGTATGGCCATATTCGTGGCAGAATGTTCCCAAGGCTCCTTCGTTACTGGCATATAAATGTTCTGGTTGTATAGTATAAGAATTAAAAATTTTCCCACCATATTCTTTATACCAATGAGTTGCCCGCCCATTGATATATGCAGCATATATAAACCATCTTAGGGAGTAGATGTCATTAGGATCAATGCCTTCTTCTTCTCCGATTCCTGCATGGATAACGAAGAAAGTATCAATTTCACCATTACCGTCATAATCCCATTTAGATAAATTTTCAGCACTGAAAACTGAGGGGTTATTTGTTATAGCTTTATCAACAGCCTCCCATGCAATGTCACCTGTCAAAGTGTCCAGATCCATTCCATCGCTTTTAATTTCGTTAGTTCCGTAATGGGCCTTGCCATAATCAAGAGTATAGGGACCTATCACTGTAAAAGTAAGGTTAAGCTTGCCACCGGACATATCCTGGTAATATTTGCGCATGCTCATACTATCTGCCGGCTCTCCTTCTCTTCCCAGCAGTTTTTCGTAATATTCTGCACTCAGGCTGAAAGGTGTTTCATTTTTAAAATTAACCAGAATGACCAGAATGTCCCGGTCTCCGCCGACAGCGGGGTAGAGGGGAGAGATTTTCTGCAGCGATGAATCGGTATTATGCTTGGAGGGGCTTCTGAAAGGGGCCTGTGTTCCAGGAAGATGGATGCAGCCCCCGTGTTTGGTACCCGGTTTGGGCGGTACAGCATAGAGTGCAGCTGCTATGAGGCACAATATTACAACACAAGCCAATTTTCTCATTTTTTAGGCGTTGTCCTTTCTTCTTTAATAATAACAATGTATTTGGCATGTTGCAACAGGAAACAGTTTGGGGTATGATTTCAGGCGATGAAACACGGATACGACACAGAAGAGCTTATTGCCGCACTGGCTACCCCCTGGGGGGAGAGCGCCCTGGCCGTCATCCGCACATCAGGCACCGGCTCGATTGAGAAGATAGCTGCTATTTTCAAAGGAAACAAAGATCTGACTGCACTCCCAGGCTATTCCCTGGCATATGGCATGCTGATGGATGGGGATAAGGCTGTGGATCAGGTAGTTCTGGGCATATACCGGGCTCCCAAAAGCTATACAGGGGAGGATATGGTGGAACTTTTCTGCCACGGAAGCCTGCCGGGAATAGAGGCTGTCATGGAACTGCTGTACAAGTCAGGTTTCCGTGCCGCCCAGCCAGGGGAGTTCACCCTGCGCAGTTTCCTGAACGGCAAGGTGGATCTGACCAAGGCCGAGGCTGTGAACGAGCTTATTCTTTCCAAAAGCCGTCAGGCCCAGACCCTGGCCCTGGACCGGCTCTCCGGCAGCATTTATGATGCCATCGACCAGGCCAAGCACCTTCTTGCCGATATCCTGGCTGCGGTTGAGATACAGCTGGACTACGCCGAGGACGAGGCCGACCCTGCTGCCGGATTTGATATTGAGAAGCTGGACAGGGCTGCCGACATGATTAGCCGCCTTGCCGCCACCTATCAGGTGGGCAAGCTGTACAAAGAGGGTATCCGCATAGCCCTGGCCGGACGGACCAATGCAGGCAAATCAAAACTTTTCAACCTTTTCCTCAAAGAGGACCGCTCTATTGTATCCGACATAAAGGGAACCACCCGGGATTACATAGAATCTTCCGTTGCAGTCAAGGGTATTCCGGCTGTGTTGATAGACACCGCAGGGCTGCGCAAATCAGATGACCCGGTGGAGGCCGAGGGAATACGCCGGAGCAACATGGTTATAGAGAATGCCGACATAATCCTCTATCTGGTGGACAGCACCGAGGGACTTTCAGATGAGGATAAAACTTTTATAAAGGCTCATCCATGCATACCGCTCTGGAACAAGACTGATATCACCGAGGCAGCTGCTCCTGAGGGGTTTGTACCCATAAGCGCTGTCACCGGCGCCGGGTTCGGAGAGATGGAGGAACTTATCTTTGCCCGTGCAATGGGTGGCCGGAAGGTGGACACCGGCGAGGCTGTCATCGATTCCCAGCGGCAGAAGGAACTTATAGACAGGTCCTTGGAGGCAATAGGAAAGGTCAAGATAGGAATGGCTGCCGGCATGCCTCTTGATGTGGTAGCCGTGGATCTGGAAGAGGCGGTAAACGCTCTTGGTGAGCTGACCGGCGAGATAACCAGCGCCGATATTCTGGAGAATATGTTCTCCCGTTTCTGTGTAGGTAAATAGAATGGATTTTGATGCGATAGTAATCGGTGGCGGTCACGCCGGAATAGAGGCATCCCTTGCCCTTGCCCGGCTTGATTTCAATACCCTGCTTATAACTCAGAATATAGACACCATCGGCAAGCTCTCCTGCAACCCGGCGGTGGGAGGCCTGTCAAAGGGCAACATAGTGCGGGAAATCGATGCCCTGGGAGGGGAGATGGCCCACCTTATCGACCACACCATGATCCAGTTCCGGATGCTGAACAAAAGCCGGGGTCCTGCAGTGCAGGCTCCCAGGGCACAGGCCGACAAGTTTGCATACAGCGCACTGGCCAAATACACACTGGAGCACCAGAAAAGCCTGCACCTGTTCCAGGATACGGTGACTGATTTCATCCTCTCATCAGATGGCCATGCCATAGAGGGAGTCATAACCGAACGGAATATGCGATTTACCGCCCGGGCTGTGGTTCTTACCACCGGCACCTTCATGGAGGGGCGTATCTTCATAGGCCCTTATTCCAAGGTTTCAGGCCGAATAGGGGAGCCTGCTGCGGAAGGGCTGGGAGTAAGCTTAAGACGCATGGGCTTTGATGTTGGCCGTCTTAAGACCGGCACTCCGGCCCGGGTTAAAAAGAGCTCCTTAGATTACGATAAAATGGAGATGCAGCCCGGAGACGAGGAGGTGCTCCAGTTCTCCTTCTTCGGAGAAAAGACAGTGCGCCCCAAGGTGCCCTGCTGGATCACTTATACAAATGAAAAAACACACCAGATAATAAGGGACAACTTCCACCGTTCTCCTTTGTTCTCGGGCAAAATAGTGGGTACCGGTCCCCGGTACTGCCCATCCATAGAGGACAAAGTAAAACGGTTCCCAGACCGGCCCCGGCACCAGATTTTTGTGGAGCCGGAGGGGCTGGATTCAGAGGAGATGTACCTTAACGGTATCTCATCCTCCCTGCCGGAGGAGGTGCAGAACCAGTTCCTGCACACACTGCCCGGCCTGGAGCATGTGGAGGTGGTGCGTCCCGGCTATGCTGTGGAGTACGACTATCTGAACCCCCTGCAGCTTTATCCTTCCCTTATGACCAAGCGGCTCAAAGGGCTTTTCATCGCCGGGCAGACCAACGGTACCTCCGGCTACGAGGAGGCAGGGTGCCAGGGGCTTATGGCCGGCATCAACGCAGCCATGTACTTGCAGGGAAAGGCTCCGCTGGTCCTTTCCCGCACCGAGGCTTATATCGGTGTTCTTATTGACGATCTTGTCACATTGGGTACCAAAGAACCTTATAGAATGTTCACATCCAGGGCCGAGCACCGCCTTTCCCTGCGGCACGACACTGCCGACTTCCGGCTTCTGGAGAAGGGCTGGCAGGCCGGTCTGGTGCCGGATGAAGTGCACCAGCAGTTTGTGGAGAAGCGCACCAGGATAGACGAAGTAAAAGAACTCTTATCCCAGCGGCACCTTGGAGCAAAAGAACTTGAGAAAATAGAGCAGGAGGAGCTGGTGAATACGCTCCGTCACCATATTGGCAAGAGTTTCGATCAGATAGTAAGAGATCCGGAGGTCAATCTTGATCAGATTCTGGCACTTGATCCATCCATAGGCGGCGGAGTACGCAAGGAGTGGCTGGATCAGATAGAGCTTGATATAAAATACGACGGCTACATAGCCCGCCAGGAGCGGCAGAACAGCCGCATAGAGCGGATGGAGAAACTGCGGATTCCCGAAGGCTTTGACTACGATGCGGTGGAAAGTCTTTCTGCAGAATCCCGCCTTAAGTTCAAGCAGGTGCTTCCTGCCACACTGGGGCAGGCCTCCCGCATATCAGGGGTACGGACATCTGACATAGCAATCCTTATGATCCATCTGGGGAAGAAGAATGGAAGCACTGCTGGATAAAGGCCTTTCTGAGCTGGGCATCTCCCTTTCAGCTGAACAGAAAAAGCAGCTTGATACATACTGGTCTGAGCTGGCTCTGTGGAACGGCAAGTATGGCCTTGTGAACGCTTCCGGCGACCAGCTGGCAGTTAAACATTTCCTCGATTCCTTTGCTGCAGTTCCTGTGCTTAAAAATATGCAATTTGACACAGCCTGCGATGTGGGCTCCGGGGGCGGTTTCCCGGGACTTGTCCTTGCAATCGCATTCCCTGATAAAAAGTTCACCCTTATAGAACGCTCCGGCAAAAAAGCCCTGTTCCTTGCCAATACAGCAGTTATGATGCACGCTTCCAATGTGGAAGTTAAATCAGAGGATGCAGATCTGGTCAAGGAGCAGTTCGACCTGGTTTTATTCCGCGCCCTGGGGCAGTTCACCCAGTATTTTCCCACTCTGTATCGGCTTACAGCGGAAGAGGGGCATCTTTTTGCCTTCAAAGGAAGACAGGAAGAGATACAGCACGAGATTCAGACCCTTGATGCAGAGATTCAGAAAAAGACAGATATCAGATCTGCCCATGTTCCATTCCTGGAGGATGAGCGGAACTTTGTGATTATAGAACGGTAGAGGAGGCTTGTATGACATTTGTGCCTGGTGTTTTCTGTGAGAATAAGAATGAGCGGGGTTATTGGTTCCTGTTTAAGAAGGATAAAGTGCTCTATTTCGGGCAGGATGATGACATCCGTTTCCCGGAACTTTTAAGCCCATCCGAGCTTGGACTTAAAACTGCAGAACCACAGTTCATAGGGACAATAGACGGCAAGAACGCTTTTGCTGCCCAGGTCTTTGATACCGAAGAGATTTACTACAACTGCTGCGGCGTTGCCCAGTACACCTATTCAGGTCTCCGTGAGCTATACACCAAGATCGGCAGGGAAATGTTCACTATTGTCGGCCGGGCTCTCCATATCTGCCGCTGGCACGAAAGCTGGAAGTTCTGCCCATCCTGCGGGGCACCCATGGAGGATTCCAAGACAGAGCGGGCCAAGGTCTGCACCAAGTGCGGCCGTATCGACTACCCGGTTCTTTCACCGGCTGTCATCACCGCTGTCACTAAAGGGGACAAGCTTCTTCTGGCCCACAATGTCAGGTTCACCGACGGCCGCTACAGCATAATCGCTGGCTTTGTGGAGAGCGGCGAGAGCGCAGAGGATGCAATCCGCCGGGAAATCATGGAAGAGGTGGGCATCAAGGTCAAAAATATCCGCTATTTCGGCAGCCAGTGCTGGCCATTTCCTCATTCCTTCATGCTTGGCTTTACTGCCGAATATGAATCAGGGGAACTCAAGCCGGACGGAGTGGAGATAGACAAGGCTGACTGGTTTTCCGCAGACCAGTTCCCGAACCTTCCATCCTTTGCCAGCATAAGCCGGGCCCTGATCGAGGACTTCAAGGAAAAACACCCTGCAAAATAACTTTTTGTTATTTTAATTATGAAAAAAAATACTCAAAAATAGCCCCGTTGGTAAATCCAGAAGGTAGAAGAAAAAAGCATAATATAGTAAACTTTTTTCAAAATTACGGAGTATAAACGTAAGTTTCACATAATAACCGACAGGAGGATTAAGTTGGGTAACAAAGAAGCCTTACAGAAGTTTAAGGACATGCGTTCCAAAATGCTTGCAGGCGGTGGAGAAGACCAGATCGCTAAGCAGCATGAGAGAGGAAAGCTGACTGCCAGAGAGAGAATCAACCTTCTTTTCGATGAGGGTTCATTCATTGAAGACGGCACTTACATGACAGGACGTGCCGACAAGTTCGGACTCGACAAGAAGAAGTTCTTGGGAGACGGAGTTGTAACTGGCTGCGGAAAAGTTGACGGAAAGCAGGTTTTCGTTTCATCACAGGATTTCACAGTCCTTGGCGGATCCCTGGGAGAAATGCATGCAGAGCGCATTGCAAATGCACAGGCTCTTGCACTTAAGAACGGAACACCATTCGTTCAGGTTAACGATTCCGGTGGAGCAAGAATCCAGGAAGGTATCCTGGCCCTTGGCGGTTATGGAAAACTCTTCAGAAACAACACTATTTCTTCCGGTGTAATCCCACAGATTTCTGTAATCCTGGGACCATGTGCCGGCGGAGCAGTATATTCACCAGCTATCACAGACTTCATCTTCATGGTTGACGGTGTTTCCAATATGTACATCACCGGACCAGATGTAATCAAGGCTGTAACAGGCGAGGAGATCTCTCACGAGGCTCTCGGTGGAGCAGGAGCACACTGCGGAACCAGCGGTGTTGCACACTTCCGCTATCCTACTGAGGAAGCTTGCCTTGAGGGCGTAAGAAAGCTTCTTAACTACCTCCCTGCAAACAACATGGAGCCAGCTCCAGTTGCACCTTGCACAGACCCTGTTGACAGAGAGACTCCAGAGCTTATGGACATTCTCCCGGACAATATCAACCAGGGCTATGACATGAAAGAGTTCATCTACTCAATCTTCGATGCAGACAGCTTCCTGGAAGTTCAGGCAGACTTCGCAAAGAACGTTGTAGTAGGTTTCGCAAAACTGAACGGCCGGACAGTGGGCGTTTTCGCAAACAACCCTAAGTTCTTCGCCGCTTCCCTGGATATCAACTCATCCGACAAGGGTGCACGGTTCATCCGGTTCTGCGATGCATTCAACATTCCTATAGTTTCACTGGTAGACGTACCGGGCTTCCTCCCAGGCGTTGAGCAGGAGCACGGTGGAATCATCCGCCACGGAGCAAAGATCCTCTATGCTATCGCAGAGGCAACAGTTCCAAAAGTAGCACTTATCGTAAGAAAGTCCTACGGCGGAGCATTCATCGCAATGTCTGCTAAGCAGCTCGGCTATGACCGGACACTGGCATTCCCGACATCACAGATCGCTGTAATGGGAGCTCAGGGAGCTGCAAACATCATCTTCAGAAAAGAGATCAATGCTGCTGCTGATCCAGCTGCAAAGAGAGCAGAGAAGATTGCAGAGTTCGAGGCAGAGGTTATGAACCCATTCGTTGCAGCCGGCTACGGATATGTTGACGATGTTATCGATCCTAAGTATGCAAGAATCGAGCTCATCAGATCTGTAGAGATGCACATCACCAAGAGAGAAGACAGACCTGCTAAGAAGCACGGAAACATTCCTCTGTAATATTGGAGTAGAGTATGGATATAGAAGTATTCAGCTATACACTGGTTTCCACAGTCGTCGGACTTTTTGTGGTATTCTCTTTCCTTGCTATCCTGGCTATCGTTATGGTTATCCTGGGAAAATGGGATATTGCAAAATCCAAGAAAGCAGCTCCTAAGGCTGCTGCTGCCGCTCCTGCAGCTGCTGCAGAGGCACCTAAGGCAGAGAGCATGGACTGGCTTATCGCAGCTGTAGCCGCATTTGTGGCACAGGACGAGGAGCCTGTATCTGCAGAGGCATGGACACCAAGTGATATTTTAAGAGAAAGCCCATGGGCAAAGGCGCCGCGGGTATCAAAAAGACTTTCTGGAGTTAACAGATGAAAAAAGAGATTAATTTTGAGTTCGATGGTAACAAGTATAAAGTAGACGTTGAGTCAGACGGTGAAAACCTTGTTATCACAAAAGATGGAAAGACATACAATGTAAAACTTATCGGCGGCGCTGCTAAGAAGCCAGCTCCACGGAAGGCACCTGCTGCAGCACCTGCAGCAGCTCCTGTTGCCGCTCCTGCACCAGTTGCAGCTGCTGGCGCAAAGGATGTAGTTGCACCAATGCCTGGAACAATCAAGGATGTAAAGGTAAAGGTTGGCGACGCAGTAAAGAACGGCCAGCTGGTCTGCATCATGGAAGCTATGAAGATGGATATGGAAGTGTTTGCTTCTGCTGACGGAACTGTAGCTGAAGTTTGCCTTGCAGGCGGTTCCAGCGTACAGAAAGGCCAGGCTATTGTTAAACTGGCATAAGGGGTAATTGCATGTTTGAATTATTGACAAATTTCTTGTCCAATACAGGTTTTGCAAACCTTACATGGCAGTACCTGGTTATGATCGGCATGGGTTGTTTCCTGCTGTATCTGGGTATTGTCCGTGGGTTTGAGCCGCTGCTCCTGGTTCCGATCGGATTCGGTTGTATTCTCTGCAACCTTCCTATCACAGGACTTATGGACGAAGGCGGTCTGCTTAGGTACTTCTATTTCGGAGTAGAGCACGGTCTGTTCCCACCGATCATCTTCCTTGGTATCGGTGCAATGACAGACTTCGGTCCTCTTCTGGCAAACCCGATCACATTCCTTCTGGGTGCAGCTGCCCAGCTGGGTATCTTCGTTACCCTTATCGGAGCAAGAGCCCTTGGATTCACATTCTGTGAAGCTGCTTCCATCGGTATCATCGGTGGAGCCGACGGTCCTACCGCTATCTTCCTGACATCCAAGCTGGCACCGCACCTCCTGGGACCTATCGCTGTTGCAGCCTATTCCTACATGGCACTGGTTCCATTCATCCAGCCGCCTATCATCAGGGCCCTTACATCAAAGAAAGACCGGATGATCCACATGGCAGAGGTACGGCAGGCTTCCAAGACAGTAAAGATCCTGTTCCCTATCATCGTATGTATCCTGGCATCACTCCTGGTACCGGATGCAGCATCCCTCCTTGGTATGCTCATGCTCGGTAACCTGTTCAAGGAGTGCGGTGTTACAGAAAGACTTACCAAGACAGCCGGAAACGAGCTTATCAACATCGTAACCATCTTCCTGGGTCTTGCAGTAGGTTCCAAGATGTCTGCAGAGCACTTCCTCACCATCCAGACAATCATGATCATCTGTATGGGTCTGGTTGCATTCTGTTTCGGAACTGCAGGTGGAGTTCTCCTGGGACAGCTTCTCAAGATCATCACAAAGGGCAGAGTAAACCCGATGATCGGTGCTGCCGGAGTATCGGCTGTACCAATGGCTGCCAGAGTAGTCCAGAAGGAAGGACAGAAGGAAGATCCTTCCAACTTCCTCCTTATGAACGCTATGGGCCCGAACGTTGCCGGAGTTATCGGATCTGCAGTTGCTGCAGGTATCCTCCTTTCACTGTCACGGGGTTAACACCTCGCCGGTATATAAAGCTCCCCGGAAAGGGGAGCTTTTTTTTTTGCCATTTCGGCTTGAAAAAAGGGGATTTTCAAGGTAACATTTACCTATGGCAGACCCGAGATTCAAAGCTGTCCTTTTTGATGTGGACGGAACCCTTTATCCCCAGAGCTTTTTTATCAAGACCAGCCTCCGGTTTTTTCTGCAGCATCCCCGATTAAGCGCAGTTTTCAGGCGTCTTAGGAAGGATATCCGGCAGTTCGGAGGAGTGGAGGACCTGCACCTGGCCCAGGCATCCCTTTGTGCGGGGTACCTCAGAATCCCGTCAGACCGGGCTCAGGCTCTTTTAGAAACATATATCTACGGTACATTTATGGATATGCTCAGCAAGGCAGAACCATACCCCGGGGCAGGGCCGCTTCTTGCTTCCCTTAAGGATGCAGGGCTTAAACTGGGGGTCATAACTGACTATACAGTGGGTAAAAAGCTTTCTGCCCTTGGTTTCGACCAGTACTGGGATGTGGCTGTGTCAGCCGATGACATGGGGCATCTTAAGCCGGAGCCCGATGCTTTCCTTCTGGCGGCGGAAAAATTAAAAATTTCACCAGAACAAATAATTTATGTTGGAAATGAATATAAATATGATATAATAGGGGCGAAGAAAGCTGGAATGAAAGCTGCTCACCTGGCTCAGAAACCTGTGCCAGACAGTGTGGCAGACATAACATTCTCCGATTTTAACGATTTACGGAGCTATATACTTGGGAATTAACGGTGTAAACATTTTCTTCTTTTTATTTTCTCTTGCAGTTGAACTTCTGATTCTTTTCGCATTCATGAGGTCTAATACTGCCAGCCGTTATCTGGACAGAATGCGCACTTTCTATAACAGCAGGACCCAGGAGCTTGATAAGATTGTGGAGGAGAGGAAGACAGCCCTCAATGATATCAAGCTTGCCATGGAGGGGAGCGAGCAGAATGCCCGGGATCTGATCAAAAGCTTTGAAGCCAGCTTCAATATGGTGAAAAAGAGGGATGATGAGATCAAGGTCCTGAGCAGTCAGCTGGATACTTTCCGCAGTGCTTTCAACGAGATGGCCGACGCCTCCCAGAAGGCTGACAAAAACCTGCAGCTTTTGAAACAGGAGTCCAAGAATGTTGAGATAGTTCGGCGCAGCGTGAAGAACCTTACTGACCAGCTTTCTGAAATAAAGGAACAGACTGACTCCATCCTTTCCGAGTTCAACAGAAAGAACGAGGAGGCCTTCGAGCAGCTCAGACTTAACCTGCTGAATACTGTGAACCTGAATATGGGAGCTCTTCAGGATGGTCTTGAGATGGCAGGAAAGCGGCTTGACACCTTCAATACCCAGATAGAGGAACTGACTGGACGTCAGGCCCTGGTGTCAGAGAATGCAGTCAAGGATCTTACAATTGAAATGAACGCCAAGCTCGATTCCTTCAGGGAGAGCATAGAGAACTTTGGAAAAGGCTATATGGAGCGGCTTGAGCTTCTTAAGGACAAGAATACAGCAGTTGAGTCTGAGTTCTTTGCTGCCCTGGACAAAGAGAGCCGCAGCCGGCTTGAGGTTGTCCGCTCTGATATTGAGAAGGAATTTACCGATTATCAGGCATCAATAAGCGATAAGATAGCATCTGTAGATAATCTTAAGCAGGACATAGCTGATTTGGGCGGCACTCTCCAGGAGATAAGAACAGGCATGGAAGAGGTCAGAGCCAAAGCTGTCGATGAGCTATCTGACAAGGTGGAGAAGGCTGAAAAACTCTTCATGGATAATTATCAGAACCGTCTGGATGACCTGGAGAAACAGACATCTGGCCGCATGGAGAAAGTTGAGCAGGCTGTGAAGGCCCTGGATAACATTGCAAGCCTTGGTGAGAAACTTTCTGCAACCGAGGAGCGTCTTGCCAAGATTGACAAAGTTATGGAGTGGATTGCCAAGACCGAGACCCGCCTTAACGACTCTATCCACAAGGGCGAGGAGACTATCTCTGTTCTTGGTGAACTGGTGGAAAAGCCTGTCCCCATATCCGCCCCTGATAACCAGATGTCCCAGTCCGACAGGAATGAGACTGCAAAACAGCTTATCCAGAGGGGCTGGAGCAACGAGAAAATTGCCGAAACCTTGGGCATCAGCGAAGGCGAAGTAGACCTTATCAGAGATTTTTATTCATCTAACTAATTATTTTTCTCTAAATTATTGACTATTATATTTTCTTATTAGTATCTTTTAATAAAAGAAAAACAATTAAGGACACACAAAAGTGAAAAAGGATACTGAGGAAGAAAAGATGGAGCAGGAACTTCAGCAGGAACCTGATGCCAAAGCTGAAGAGCTTAAGGCAGAAGAACCTGCCGGACCAGTTGATGAGGTTGCTGCCCTCAAGGAGCAGATCCAGAAGCTGGAGGCCGAGAAGGCAGAGATGAAGGACCAGTTCCTCCGCAAGGCTGCTGACTTTGACAATTTCCGCAAGAGGCTTATCCGGGACAAGGAAGATGCTGTAAGCTTTGCCAACACCTCCCTTTTGACAGATCTGATTGATGTTCTTGATGACTTTGAGCGGGCTGAGGAAGCTGCCAAGAAGTCCAAGGACTTTGATACACTGTCAAACGGCGTGGATCTTATCGAGAAACGGCTTATGGGTCTTCTGGAGAAGAAGTGGGGGCTTACAAAGTACGTTCCAGTGAACGAGGCGTTCGACCCCGAGAAGCACGAGGCTCTAATGATGACAGAGTCTCCTGATGTTAAGGAAGCTACTGTTGCAGAGGTGTTCCAGAACGGTTACATCCTGCACGGAAGAGTTATACGGCATGCAAAGGTGAAAGTGAGCATGCCTGCAAAAAATAATTGAAAAATTTTTCTAAGAAGGAAGGAATAATATGGGAAGAGTAATTGGTATTGATCTTGGAACAACAAACTCGTGTGTTTCAGTTATGGAAGGTGGAGAACCTATTGTAATTGCAAACTCCGAAGGACAGCGGACAACTCCGTCTGTTGTGGCTTTCACAGACAAGGGCGATAGGCTTGTAGGCCAGCCGGCCAAGAACCAGATGGTTACAAACCCCGAGAACACTGTCTATTCAATCAAGCGGTTCATCGGATGTAAATACGGCGAAATGGCTGCCGATGCCGCACTTATGCCATATAAGATGGAAGCTGGCCCTGCCAACGACATCAGAGTAAACATCAGAGGCAAGCAGTATTCTGCACCAGAGATCTCTGCAGCAGTTCTCCAGAAGATGAAGAAGACTGCTGAGGATTATCTTGGCGAGCCTGTAACAGAAGCTGTAATCACAGTTCCTGCTTACTTCAACGACGCACAGCGCCAGGCAACCAAGGATGCAGGTAAGATTGCAGGTCTTGAAGTAAAGAGAATTGTAAACGAGCCTACAGCCGCATCCCTTTCCTATGGATTCGGCAAGGACAAGAAAGAAGAGAAGATCGCAGTATACGACTTGGGCGGCGGTACATTTGATATCTCCATCCTGGAGCTGGGCGACGGCGTTTTCGAGGTTAAGTCCACAAACGGCGATACCCACCTGGGAGGCGATAACTTCGACCAGGAAGTAATCCACTGGATGATCGACACATTCAAGGCTGACACAGGAATTGACCTGTCCAAGGACAGAATGGCACTCCAGCGGCTTAAGGAAGCTGCAGAGAAGGCTAAGATCGAGCTTTCAAGCGCACAGTCCACAGAGATCAACCTGCCGTTCATCACAGCAGATGCAACAGGTCCTAAGCACCTTCAGATGTCACTTACCAGAGCTAAGTTCGAAGGCATGGTAGAGCACCTGATCAACAAGACAAAGGATCCATGTATCAAGGCTCTCAAGGATGCAGGCCTTTCTGCTTCCGAGATTGATGAGGTTATCCTGGTCGGCGGTTCCACCAGAATCCCGGCTGTACAGGCTATGGTAAAGCAGATCTTCGGCAAGGAGCCTAACAAGAGTGTAAACCCGGACGAAGTTGTTGCAATGGGCGCAGCAATCCAGGGCGGTATCCTGGGCGGCGATGTAAAAGACATCCTGCTTCTTGATGTAACTCCGCTTTCACTGGGTATCGAGACCCTTGGCGGTGTATTCACAAAGCTGATTGAACGGAACACTACTATTCCTACACGGAAGAGCCAGATCTTCTCAACCGCAGCAGACGGCCAGACAGCAGTTTCCATCCATGTGCTCCAGGGTGAGCGTGAGATGGCTGCAAACAACAAGACACTGGGCAACTTTGACCTGGTAGGTATTCCACCGGCACCACGGGGAGTTCCACAGATCGAGGTTACATTTGATATCGATGCCAACGGTATTGTCCATGTTTCTGCAAAGGATATGGCTACCGGAAAAGAGCAGAGCATCAAGATCGAGTCCTCCTCCGGACTTTCCGAGAGCGAGATTGACCGTATGGTCAAAGAGGCCGAGGCACATTCCGAGGAAGACAAGAAGGAAAGGGCAAGGATCGAGGTCAAGAACGAGGCTGACAGCATGATCTACCAGACCGAGAAGTCACTTAAGGACTACGGTGATAAGATCAGCGCCGACGAGAAGGCTAAGATTGAGGCTGCCCTCAAGGATCTTAAGGAAGCTGCAAAGACCGATAACATCGACGACATCAAGGCTAAGATGGAGACTCTCAAGCAGTCTGCATACAAGCTGGCAGAACAGATGTATGCTGCAAACGCTGCCAAGAACGGCGGTGCAAACCCAGGTGCCGGCGCTGCAGGAGCAGGCCCGAATCCAGGAGCTGGTGCTCAGGGAGCAGGTCCTAACCCAGGTGCTGGAGCACAGAATGCAGGTCCAAAGAGCGGCACCGTAGATGACGTAGACTTCGAAGTAGTGGACGATGACAAGAAATAATGGCAACCAAGAGAGATTATTATGAGGTTTTGGGGGTAGAGAAATCTGCCTCCAAAGAAGACATTAAAAAAGCTTACAGAAAGCTGGCTATCAAATACCATCCCGACAGGAATGCCGGAAACCCCGAGGCCGAGGAGAAATTCAAGGAAGCTACCGAGGCCTACGAGGTGCTTGGAGATGATAAGAAGCGCCAGGCCTACGATCAGTTCGGCTTTGCCGGGGTAGAGGGCAACATGGGTGCAGGTGGAGCACATGATTACTCCAACGTATTCCATGATTTCCAGGATATCTTTGGCGGTGATTTCTCCATCTTCGATACCTTCTTCGGCGGTGGCGGCAGCTCAAGAGGAGGCCGTGGCTATGGCGGCCAGTACCGGGGTGCAGACCTCAGGTACAATCTGGATATCTCCTTCAAGGACGCAGTTTATGGCACCAAGGTGGAGATTTCCTATAACCGCAATGTAAGCTGTACAGAATGCAACGGCACTGGCGCCTCCGCCGGCTCTGGACGCAAGATGTGTCCTACCTGTGGCGGAACTGGCCAGGTACGCCGGAGTTCTGGCTTCTTCTCTCTCGCATCCACATGTTCCACTTGCCATGGCGAGGGATCCATCATAGAAAAGCCCTGCAGCCACTGCGGCGGCAGCGGTGTGAACCGCAAGGTTCAGAAGATCAAGGTCACTATCCCGGCAGGAATAGAGCCGGATAAACAGATAAGCATACCTGGCCAGGGCGATGCCGGGCCGGCGGGCGGTGTACCGGGGGATCTGTATGTATTTGTTAACGTACGGCCTCATGAGTATTTCGAGCGCAGCGGCAACGACCTTTACTGCATGGTGCCTATCAACGTGGCCCAGGCATCGCTGGGCTGCAGCATAAATGTGGACACACTGGATGAAAAGAAAGTAAAGCTCAAGATTCCGGCTGGAATCCAGAATGGCAAACTCCTGCGCCTTAAAGGGGAGGGTGTGCCATACCTTCATAATCCTAACAGGAAGGGCGACCTTTATATCAAGATTCAGATTGTGACACCGGAGCGTCTCTCGTCCAGAGCCAAAGCTCTTATGGAAGAGCTTTCTCAGCAGCTGGGTGAGAACGAGAACCCTAAGCCGGTACGGCTTTCTTCCATCTAACCGATGCCTATGGCTGAAGACCGCTCCCGATGCTATAAAGTAAGCGAGATCACAAAATGCATCAAGGACTGTCTGGAGGATCAGTTCTGTTCTGTCCAGATAGAGGGAGAGGTTTCCAGCTTCAAGCTTTCCAGTACAGGACATTATTATTTTACTCTTAAAGATGCTGCAGCAGCCATAAACGCAGTTCTGTTCTCCAGATCTGTCAAAAACGCAGGCTATCTTCCCAAGGATGGCGATATGGTTGTGGTCACTGGCAGTGTGTCAGTCTATGCCAGAAACGGAAGCTATCAGGTTATCTGTTCCCATATAGAAAATAAAGAGCAGCAGGGCGACATATTCGCCGAACTGAAAAAGCGGTATGAACGGCTTAAGGCCGAGGGGCTTTTCGATGAGGCCAGAAAAAGGCCTATTCCATCATATCCGAAGCGGATCGGGGTAGTCACATCCCCCAGCGGCGCCGCCATCAGGGACATTCTTAGAGTGCTCAAACGCCGGAACAATACAATAGATGTGGTCATCCTGCCGGCGCCGGTGCAGGGGGACGATGCGGCCCCTGTCATCGCTGCTCAGATCCGGCGGGCCAACATGTTCAGACTGTGCGATGTGCTTCTGGTATCCCGGGGCGGCGGCGCTCCTGAGGACTTGCTGCCATTCTCCGACGAGGAAGTGGTGCGGGCAGTGGCTGCATCCCAGATCCCTACTATTTCTGCAGTAGGGCACGAGATAGATATAGTTCTTACAGACCATGCCGCCGATCTTCGGGCCCCTACACCGTCGGCCGCCGCCGAGGTTGTATCCCAGGAGGCAGAAAATGTCAGAGACCGGATTCAGGAGTACAGACAGACTATAAGAGATGAAATCCTGGAACAGCTTGACAGGGCCCGCATGGGGCTGGAGAATAATTCCAAGGAAAGCCTTAAGAAGAGCTTGACAGGCTTCCTGGACGACATGCACCAGAGACTTGATGATGAAAAGGAGGACCTCTGCCGGTCAGTAAGGGATATCCTCAAGGACAGCAGCCATCGTCTGGAGCTCTTTTCCGAAAGCTTAAAGGCATCTTCCCCTGAGTCAATCTTAAAACGGGGGTATGCCGCAGTATATAATAAGAGTGCAGAACAGTATGCTGGTTCTGCAGCTTCAATCAAGGCCGGAGACCGGCTTAATATCACCTTCTGGGATGGCACAGCAGCTGCCGTTGCCGAGAAGCAGGGAGAATAATTATGAGTTTTGAAGAGAAATTAAACCGGCTTGAAGAGATCAACAATAATATGAAGGATGGGGATGTTCCTATCGAAAAAGCAATGAAGCTCTTTGAGGAGGGGATAAAGCTGGCATCATCCCTGGAGAAGGAGCTTGGCAAGATGGAAAGGAAGGTGGAGATTCTTATCAACAAACCTGACACCCCGGAAGAGGAACCGAAACTTGAGCTTTTCTCTGATGTTGATGCAGAAGAGAAGGACTAAGGCTTAATAAACTCTATCTTATCCCCTGTCTTTATTCCATGCTTTTCAAAGGCACCCTGATTCACCTCTAATGCATATCTGACAGAATATCTGGAATCCACTATCCTTGTGGAGAGCGGTTCCATATCATATATCTCCCGTATAGTCCCGTCTGCTGCAATGTAGGCAATGGAGAGGGGTATTTTTGTGTTCTTCATCCAGAAGGATTTCTTTGAATCCCGGTCATAGACAAAGAGCATGCCGTGGTTCTCATCCATTCTTTCCCGCCACATAAGCCCTTTCTCCTGAGTTTCCTGGGTATCAGCAATCTCCACAGTGATTTCCCACTTGTTTATCCTGAGGACTTGGGTCTGCAAATCATTATTTTTACTGCAGGAAATGGTAAAAAAAACCACCAGAAGCAGAAAAAAGAGGCGGAAAACTTTCATGCCTACAGTTTAGACCAAGAAATATTGGTTGTCAAATCAGGTTTTATATCGTACCTTTTAAATATGATAGATTTCAAGAAAATGCTTCTTTCTGTTATGCCAAAGACCAGAATCAAGGATTGGATGAGGAAGAATGCTCTCCCATATAGAGAATTGATGGCATATTACAAGTGCGCCATGATGGAGATGGAGACCAAGTTCAAGGTGCTTAACGAGGAGCTTTCCCTCAAGTACGACCGTAACCCCATTGAATCCATAGAATCAAGGCTCAAGTCTCCGGAAAGCCTTTTTGACAAGCTGGACCGGCGTGGTCTCCCCATGAGCGCCGAAAGCATAGAAAAGAACATCTTCGACATAGCAGGAGTGCGGGTCATCTGCTCTTACCCAACTGATATCTATATGCTGTCCGAGGCTCTTTTGAAGCAGGATGACATCAAGCTGGTGGAGAAGAAGGACTATATCAAGAACCCTAAGCCCAACGGCTACCGGAGCCTCCATCTTATTATAGAGATACCTATATTCCTCCACGACTGCAAGAAGATGATGAAGGTGGAGGTCCAGTTCCGGACAATCTCCATGGACTGGTGGGCCAGTCTGGAACACAAAATACGATATAAGAAGAATATTCCCCAGGATGTGGCCGACCAGATCTGGAACGACCTGTACCTGTGCGCCGAGGCCAGTGCAGAGCTGGACAGACGTATGGAGGCTATCCAGAACAAGGTGAACGAGTACAATAATCAGCCTGAATAATATTTTTATTATACTAATTGATATAAAACCCCAAAAAGAGTAGAATTACCCGCAGAAAATATTGGAGGTAATAGAATGTTACTCGCACTTATTGCCGTGCTTGCAGCTGCATTTGGCCTTTGCGTAGCATTTATGCTTGCAAAGTGGATCGGCTCATGCGATGCCGGCACAGACAGAATGAAAGAGATCTCTGGATTCATCAGAGAAGGAGCTTTCGCTTTCCTGAAGAGAGAGTACAAGTCAATGGCTATTGTTATTGTAATTCTCTTCTTTGTAATTGGTTTTGCACTTAACTGGACAACCGCTGTCCTTTACCTTTTCGGTGCTCTGCTTTCAGTTCTTGCCGGATTCTTCGGTATGAACGTAGCTACCAAGGGTAACGTACGGACTGCAGCAGCAGCTAAGGATTCCGGAATGAACAAGGCCCTCAAGGTTGCATTCAGATCCGGTGCAGTTATGGGACTTTGTGTTTCCGGCCTGGGACTTCTGGGTGTCGGAATTGTAGTTACAGCCCTTGACCTGGCAACCGTGACACAGTGCATCACCGGATTCGGTTTCGGTGCATCCTCTATGGCACTCTTCGGCCGTGTAGGTGGTGGTATCTATACAAAAGCAGCAGACGTTGGAGCTGACCTTGTAGGTAAGGTAGAGGCTGGAATCCCTGAGGACGACCCACGCAACCCGGCAGTTATCGCAGATAACGTAGGAGACAACGTAGGTGACGTTGCAGGTATGGGTTCAGACCTTTTCGAGTCCTATGTAGGATCCATCATCTCTGTAATCACACTGGCAGCTGTAGCAGCAGCCAACAGCCCATTCAGCTTCTCCAAGGAGACAGCAGCAGTATTCCCGCTTATCATCTCTGCAATCGGAATCGTTGCATCTGTAGTAGGAATCATGGGTGTGAAAGGCAAAGAGGGACAGAACCCTGCATCAGCTCTTAATATGGGAACATATATCAGCGGTATCGTAGTTATCATCGCTGCTATCATCCTGTCAAAGGCTATGCTTGGAACATTCAACTATGCATGGTCAATCATCGCAGGTCTTGTTGTAGGTATCGCAATCGGAAAGGTTACAGAGATCTACACATCTGCAGATTACAAATATGTAAAGAAAATCGGTGAGCAGTCACAGACTGGTGCCGCAACAACCATCATCTCCGGTCTCGGAGTAGGTATGATGTCCACCATGTGGCCTATCATCTTCGTATGTATCGGAGTATTCGTAGCATATAAGTTCGGTGGAATGTACGGAATCGCACTTTCTGCAGTAGGTATGCTCTCCACAACAGGTATGACAGTTGCAGTTGATGCTTACGGTCCTGTATCTGACAACGCAGGTGGAATTGCTGAAATGTCCGAGCTTCCGGAAGGTGTCAGAAAGATCACCGATACCCTGGACTCTGTAGGTAACACCACAGCAGCTATCGGAAAAGGCTTTGCAATCGGTTCTGCCGCTCTTACAGCACTGGCTCTCTTCGTTGCTTACGCTGCTGTTTCCAACCTGAAGGCTATCGACCTTCTCAACCCGATCGTTGTAGTAGGTCTCTTTATCGGAGCTATGCTGCCATTCCTGTTCTCAGCTATGACAATGAACTCTGTAGGAAAGGCTGCTAACCAGATGATTGAGGAAGTAAGACGCCAGTTCAGAGAGGACAAGGGAATCATGGCTGGAACATCCAAGCCTAACTATAAGCAGTGTGTATCCATCTCCACAGGAGCTGCTCTTAAAGAGATGATTATGCCTGGTGTTATGGCTATTATCGCTCCTATCGCAGTAGGAATCATCCTTGGACCAGCTGCCCTGGGCGGAATGCTGGCTGGATCTCTGGCTGCAGGTGTTCTCCTTGCTATCATGATGGCTAACGCTGGTGGAGCATGGGACAATGCCAAGAAGTATATCGAAGGCGGCGCATTCGGCGGAAAGGGTTCTGACACCCATAAGGCTGCAGTTGTCGGCGATACTGTCGGTGACCCGTTCAAGGACACATCCGGTCCTTCCATCAACATCCTCATCAAGCTGATGACAATCATCGCAGTAGTATTTGCTCCGCTGTTTGTTCAGATCGGCGGTCTTCTTAAATAAGCTGCAAGTTTGAGAAAATATAAAGGCGTCCTTCGGGACGCCTTTTTTATTTATTGATACGGTTTAGTTTACAGCAGCATGAGGCCAGTGACCAGAGGTATAAGCAGGTTGTCGTAGTCTTTGATCGGCAGAAGCTCGGTGAGGGTTGCAGCCAGGGCTACGGCTGAAGTCTTTGCAATGTCGCAGCCTGTAGCGTGGAAGGCCAGTGCAAACACGGTGGCAAAGCAGGCGGCTGACCCGGCCCAGGTTTTGCTTGTGTATGGAATCTTGGTCTTGCCAAAGCTTTTGCCTACCAGACAGGCGGCAGTGTCGCCGAAAGCCAGGGCGTAGATAGCTACTGCAGCTGCCGGCATAGGGTAGAGTGCCAGTGCTCCCATGGCTCCCATAGCCAGTGTGACAGGTGCTTTTGCGAAGTGGATCATATCCTGGCTTCGGAATGCTTTTGCCTTTATTTCAGAGAAGACTGGCACGTAATGGCCGGTCAGCCGCTGGAACTCAGACCAGGAGTAGATGATTATCCCGGCGGTCAGAAGGAAATAGGCCAGGGAATAGCTGAATCTGGCTATCAATGGGACAAATACTATAAGTGAATGTATAATCTTTCTGCATGCTTCCTGCTGCATGACAGTAATAATTCTCTGCATACCTACTTAATCGGCAGTTTCTTAAAATAATTAAATTAATAATTAAATATCAATTGTGTTTTTAACATTGTTAATATAGAATTTACAAATAGGAGGGGGTTATGGGCAAGTATTATGAGATGAACATCGTGGGCTGCATCCGCAGGCTTCCCATTGTAAGAATAGAAGACAATCTGGATATCGCAAGCTTTGTCCTCCTGGGGGACGCAGAGCTGGTTGTAAAGGCTGCCCAGGTGATGGATGGCAGACTGCCGGAGGCTGATTACCTTATCACAGCCGAAGCCAAGGGTATTCCGCTGGTTCAGGAGCTGGCCCGTCTCCGTAACATGAAACGCTATTTCGTTGCGCGCAAAAGCGTAAAGCCATATATGACAGACCCTTTTGTCACCGAGGTCTATTCAATCACTACCAAGAAAAAGCAGATTCTGTGTCTGGACAAGGAGGAGAGCGACCTTATCAAGGGTAAGCGGATCCTTATTGTGGATGATGTGATCAGCACAGGTGAATCTTTGAAAGCCATGGAGACCTTGGTGGAGAAGGCCGGCGGCAATATTGTGGGCAAGGCCTGCATCCTGGCCGAGGGCGACGCAAAGAACCGCAAGGATATCATCTATCTTGAGGAACTCCCTGTTTTCCCTGTAAATGCAGACAGATAGGCGCAAGAAATGGACTACAGAGTAGAAGGCATAACCTATAAATACAGCAAGGAGGGCAGAACTGTCCTGGACAATGTGAGTTTCTCCATTGAACAGGGCAAGGTTACAGCCATAGTTGGTCCTTCGGGATGCGGTAAATCCACACTTCTTGAGATTTTAAGCGGAGTTATCCCCACACTTATTTCGAATGGGGAGCTGTCCGGTACATTCCAGAAACCAGAAGAGAGCCTGGTGAGCGTTGTCAGCCAGACCCCGGAAAATCAGCTTTTCGGCTACGGGGTTGAGGATGCAATAGCATTCGGCCTTGAGAACATGGGTATACCTCAGGCAGAGATTGCCCAGCGGATGGATTATGTGCTGGATCTATTGAGCCTTCAGTACCTGCGGGCCCGGAGCGTGGCAAACCTGTCGGGTGGTCAGCGACAGGCTGTGTGCATAGCATCGGTTCTGGCGATGCAGCCCGATATCCTTATAATGGACGAGCCTGTAAGCTCTCTGGACCCAAACGGCAAGAGCCTTGTCCAGATGGTGCTTAAACAGATAAGCCTGGATGGGAATACAGTAATACTTGTGGACAACAACCTGGTATGGTCTGCCGGCATAGTGGATCACATCATTGGAATGCTGGATGGCAAAGTGGTGTTCGACGGCAGCAAGGAGGAGTTCTTCCAGGACTTTGAGCTCCAGCACCGTCTGGGTGTCATCATTCCTCAGGAGGTGGAGATCTACCGGGGGCTTCTCCCATATTTCCCTGACCTCAAGATGTTCTATACAGTGGAGGATGGCCTTCTCCAGCTTGCTGAGATGGTGAATACCAAACTCTTTGCCAAGAGCTATGCAGAGGAAGAAGAGACAGGGGAGAACATTATATCTGTTCATAATCTGGAGAAGGTGTTCGGCGACAATTTCCATGCCCTTATAGATGTGAATGCCAATATCCCGGAAGGGAAGATTACAGCTGTCCTGGGGCAGAACGGGTCGGGCAAGACTACATTTGTAAAACATCTGAACGGCCTCTATAAGCCTACTACAGGTGATGTCCGCTACAAGGGACAATCCCTTCTGGATAAGTCTGTGGCCCAGATCTCCAGGAACATAATACTGGTGTTCCAGCACCCGGAGCACATGCTCTTCGAGGAGACTGTGGAGGCAGAGCTCACATTCTGTGCCCGTCAGCAGGGCATCCCTTTCACCAAGGAGAAGATAAACGAGGTCCTTTCCCAATATAATATGCTGGAGGATAAGGATATCTTCCCTCTGAACCTTTCCATGGGCAAGAAGCATACGCTGACTATACTTTCTGTCCTATTCTCCAGTGCCGATGTCATCATCCTGGACGAGCCTACTTTAGGTATGGACGGCTTCCTCATGAAGGAGCTGGAAGCTCTTATAAAGATGCTTAAGGAGCAGGGGAAGACTGTAATCATAATAAGCCACGAGATTCCAATGGTGTTCCGTACTGTGGATGATGCCATCATTCTGAACAACGGAAAGAAGATTTTCCAGGGAACTAAGCAGCAGCTGGCTCTCAGGGATGACATATTCGACAAGATCCATATCTCCATGCCACCTGTGGTGGTGATGTCCAAGGCGCTGGGATTTGACAAGATCTGCTACAACGTGGATGAATTTGTGGAAGAGGCCAAGGCTTTGACAAGAAAGGAGGCAGAGTGATGGATTACTTAAAGTACGTCGACTCGAACTCCTTCCTCCATAAGCTGGATCCCCGCACCAAGTTCGCTTTCTTTGTGGTGATGGCTGTCCTCACCAGTGTCATCAAGTCCTTTGTGGCCCTGGCATTCCTTTTTGTATTCTTCATAATCATATGGAAGAGCTGTCATATCGGAGAGCATATCCTTGTCCTCCTCTCAAAGCTCAAGATACTGCTTCTCTTCATCTTCCTGCTGTGGCTGTGCCTTGGACTGTTCCAGGTTCCGAAAGTGGAAGGGGGGCCAATATTCTTCCAGACTACATTCAGCTGGGTAGGGCAGCAGCATGTGTTCTGCTTCGACTGGTACGATTTCTATAAAGGAGCAGTGTACTCCCTGCGTATATTCCTGATGATCTCTTCTTTCTACACCGTGCTCCTCACCACCAACTTCAGCGAGATGATACTGGGGCTCCGCAAGTGGCATATCCCTTATTCTGTGGCCTTTGCCATCGGTCTTATCTTCCAGATCATACCGATTACAATCAAGGAACTGCAAGCTATCATGGATGCCCAGAGTTCCCGGGGCCTTGAGATAGACAAATGTGGTTGGGCAACCAAGGTCAAGAACTATGTCACATTCTCCTTCCCGCTTCTTTTCAGGGTCATCAGCAAAGGGCAGTCCATATCCCTGGCTATGCATTACTACAAGCTGGATTTCTCGGTTAAACGGACTGCATATAAGGTTATAAAGGCCAGCAGGCTTGATGTTTACTTCATTGCCGCAAATATTGTGGCAATCGCAATAACTATTGTGCTCAGGATTATGTTCTACATACCTGTCTGAGCAGGAGGAGATTTTATGATTAAACGATGGGAAGAGCTTTCCAGGGATGAGATAGGGGCCCTGGATAAGGACAAGAGCATTGTCATGCTTCCGCTCTCTGCCACAGAGCAGCATGGTGCGCACCTTCCAGTGGGAACTGATGCTATCATTCTCTCCACCCTTATTGACAAGATTATAGAAGGGGAGAAGTTCGAGAAGGGAAACCTTATCTTTGCCCCGCAGTTCCTTATCGGAAAGAGCAACGAGCATATGTGCTTCCCAGGAACCCTGACATTCAAGGCAAAGACTTATTACTCCATGATCTACGATATTGCAGGCTGCATAGCACACCACGGCTTCAAGAAGCTGGTGCTGTTCAACAGCCACGGCGGCAATACCGATATGGCAAACCTGATAAGCAGGGACCTGCGTATTGATTTCGGACTGCAGGTATTTGTGTTCGACTGGTGGTTCACCGACTTCTGGGCAGACGGCCTAAAGGGTCTTAAGGAGTCCGGTATGTATGGTGTATTCCATGCCTGCGAGCTGGAGACCAGCCTTATGCTTGCAGCACGGCCCGACCTGGTGGACATGTCAAAGGCTGTGGACGAGGATCCTGCCGACTGCTTCAAGGGCGAGGGCAAATATGTGACAGTCTTCGGACCTGTCAATGCGGGCTGGAAGACCAACGATGTGACAAAGAGCGGTGTCATCGGGGCTCCGACTTATGCCACAGCAGAAAAGGGGAAAAAGCTTTTTGATTACGCGTGCAAGAAGCTTATTAATATATTCAGCGAAATTGCAGATATAAATTATTGATCAGGAGGGAAACATGGCTAAAAAATTCTCATTCGTCAATATCATCTTCTTTGTAGTATTTGGTGTATTGACTGGAGTTCTCTGGGCATATCTCTGCCCAATTCCGCTTATTCCTGGAGCAGTTCACTTCAGGACATTCGCATTCATCATCCCGGTTATCGGCTACCTCTTTGGACCGGTCTCTGGCTTCTTTGCAGGCTATATTGGAACCATTGTATGGGCACTGCTTTCCGGAAACTTCATTCCGCTGCATTCTCCGATTGCAGATGGTATCACAGTAGGTCTTTCTGCATTCTTCCCGGCATTCTTCCATCTTAAGAACGGAAAGATCGACCTTATCGAGCTCATCGACGCAAACAAGGGCGCATTCATCTGGAAGAGCCTCTTCCTCAGCGTATTCTTCGGTATCCTTATGATTCTTTCCACAAGTGCTTCCCTGGCATACTTTGCTGGTCTTGACTATGCATGGTGTGTAATGTGGATCGGAATCGCAGATGTAGTTCCTATCGCTCTTACTCCATTTGTTGTGCTTCTCCTTGCAAAACGGATGAAGAACATCAGAAATATTATTCCATACGTTTAATGAAAGTTTTATATAGACACGCGTAAAAAAGCCGGGGTCACAAGCCCCGGTTTTTTATTTATAAGAAAAGGTGCAGGGATTATCCCTGTTCTACCTTTTTTATTTCGTCTTTTGATGCAGTTTTCAGCGAATAAGTGTCGAAAGCCGGGTCTTTTGGAAGCTGGATCTCAATGCAGTTTTTCTTGGCCAGCCGGACATTCCCATGGGACATCTTAAGCTCATACACATGTCCACCCTTTGTCCGGTCGTCGCTCACAAAATGAAGATGCCATCCTGCCGCATTGATTCCGTCCATGTAGTCCGGGTAATAGACCCCAACGAGGCTTCCGCTTATTCTGTTGAACTCAAAAGAAGTCTGTGTAGTATCAAGTATTTCTTTGAGGGTCACATGATGTGCTCTGTAAGGGGCTTCCGAACGGGCATAAATTTTTTCAAATGTGCTGTGTATCTGTATGACATGCATGCTGTTCAAACCGAAATCTTCATCTATACGGTTGTTCAGTTCATTTTTAAGACTTGTCATATCATAATTGCCGGATAGTTCAAATTCCCTGCAATTGTCCATATATGCGACAGAAGAGAAGGGTACGCCCCTGTCATTGGATGTTTCTTCAACAGTTCCGTCCTCCATTGCCCGGTAGCATTTTCCGTCAATGGCTATCATCTCACCGTTGACATCCTCAAATGTCCCCAGCCCGGTCTCTCCATGTTTCATCAATTCACCGACCGTCAAGACTTTACGCGTGTATCCGAGAGCCAATGTCTGCAATGTCGAGACCTGAAACATCTTTGAAGTCATACCTTTATTTTATCGTACCTTGCGCTGTAACACAACAGGTAATATTGCACATTTATAGCCAGCAGAAGGCACCCCGACGGCAGTGCCTGCCTGAGGCATTGCCGCCGGGGTGTCTTATTGCTGGCTTTGCTTGACTATTCTCCATGTTTATGGTACAAAAACTATAACTGCGTTGACGAAAAATCAGTAGGACGCCGATAACCTTCAAAGAGAGCTGCCGGACGGTGCGAGGCAGTGGAGGCCGGTGCTCCGAATTACCTTTCCGAGCAGCGCTTTGAAACACTGCCAAGGTGTAGTAGAAGTCGCCGGGTACGCCCGTTACAGCGCAAGGGTATGTCAGTACCTGATAAGGCTCTTCCTGCGAAGGTGGGGCAAACAGAGGTGGTACCGCGGGAACTCTCGCCCTCTGTGTTTTCTTTTTGTAAACACCGGGATTACATTTTTAGGAGCAATTTTATGGTTATTACTGAGCTTCTTGAACGCAATTCAAGGCTGTATGGTGGAGAGTGCGCACTGGTTGAGATCAATCCGTCGGAGAGCAGGGACAAGGCTGTCACATGGCGCGAGGCAAGCCTTATAGAGGGAACTCAGGATGCCCCATACCGCAGGGAGATGTCCTGGCGCTCCTTCGACCGCAGGGCAAACCGCTTTGCAAACCTTCTTTTAAGCCGGGGCCTTAAGCGGGGCACCAAGGTGGGCATCCTTATGATGAACTGCCTGGAATACCTTCCGATTTATTTCGGAATCCTCAAGGCGGGCTGCATTGTGGTTCCTATGAACTTCCGCTACTCAAGCGAGGAGATTACCTACTGCCTTGACTTGGCTGATGTTGAGGTCTTAGTCTTCGGACCTGAGTTCATAGAGCGTATGGATGCAATCCAGAACCGGATTCCAAAGGTAAAATATCAGTTCTTTATTGGAAAGAACGGTCCTTCATATACTGAAAACTTTTTTGACCTTATGCATTTCTTCTCGCCAGATGTACCTCCTGTGCTCTTCACAGAGGATGATTTGGCCGCCATCTACTTCTCATCCGGCACCACCGGATTCCCTAAGGCGATCCTTCACAAGCACCGCTCTCTTATAAGCTCGTGCATAGTGGAGCAGAATCACCACGGCCAGACCAGGGACGACGTTTTCCTGTGCATTCCTCCGCTGTACCATACCGGTGCCAAGATGCACTGGTTCGGAAGCCTCCTTGCAGGCAGCAGGGCAGTGCTCCTGAAGGGTATCAAGCCGGAATGGATTTTACGCACTATTACAGAGGAAAAATGCACCATCGTATGGCTCCTTGTGCCATGGGCACAGGATATCCTGGATGCAATCGATTCCGGCCGCATAAAGCTGGAGCACTATATGCTGGATCAGTGGCGCCTTATGCACATCGGAGCACAGCCTGTGCCTCAGAGCCTTATCCAGAGATGGCTCAAGGTGTTCCCGCATCATCAGTACGATACCAACTACGGTCTTTCCGAGTCCATCGGACCAGGCTGTGTCCACCTTGGTGTGGAGAATGTCCACAAGGTTGGAGCTATCGGCAAGGCCGGATATATGTGGGAAACCAAGATTGTGGATGACAAGCACAATGAGGTTAAACAGGGCGAGGTTGGCGAGCTTGCAGTAAAAGGTCCTGGCGTCATGGAATGCTACTACAAGAACCCGAAGGCTACTGCTGAGTCACTTGCAGACGGCTGGCTCTTCACCGGTGACATGGCCAAGGAGGATGAGGACGGCTTCATCTATCTGGTAGACCGGAAGAAGGATGTAATCATCACCGGAGGAGAGAACCTTTACCCTGTAGAGATAGAGAACTACCTCCGCAAGTTCGACAAGATCAAGGATGTGGCTGTAATCGGTTTCCCAGACCCTCGGCTTGGTGAGATTGCAGGGGCTATCATCGAGATCAAGGAGGGGATGACCTGCACCGAGGACGAGATAAACGAGTTTGCACAGGGTATGCCCCGCTACAAGCGGCCTAAGAAGATAATTTTTGCCAAAGTTCCGCGGAACCCTACCGGAAAGATAGAGAAGCCGCTTTTACGCAAGATGTACAGCACCACCAATCTGGTTGCAGAGGAGATCGGCGAAAAATAATCTATGGGTCTTATCTCCTCCCTCTGTGAAAAGAAGAAGATGCCCCTGGTAATGGGGATACTCAATGTCACACCAGACTCATTCTATGCCCCAAGCAGGAAGGAGTCGGTCTCTTCTGCCCTTGATGCCGCCCTGGCTATGGAGAGGAATGGGGCTGACATAATCGACATTGGGGCAGAGAGCACAAGGCCTGGTTTTACCCCTGTTAGTGCCGAAGAGGAGAAGGAGCGCATCATCCCTGTGATAAAGGAGATACGTAAGCACACTTCAGTTCCCATATCTGTGGATACACGGAAAGGAAGTGTTGCCCAGGCGGCTCTGGATGCCGGTGCAGACATTGTGAACGATATTTCTGCCGGAACCTTCGATTTTTCAATAATTGAAATTGTAAAAAAATATAAATGTGATATTATATTAATGCACAGTCAGGAGAAAGCCCTGTATTCTGATGTGGTGAAAGAGGTTAAGGATTATCTTGTATCCCGGGCCGAAGCCTTTAAGAACGCTGGTGTTCCGGCAGATAAGATAACGCTGGATCCCGGTCTTGGCTTTGGAAAGGATACGGAGCACAACCTTGATCTGATGCGCCATATGGAGCAGCTTACAGCTCTGGGTTATCCGGTTCTCATCGGATGTTCCCGTAAGCGTTTTGTTGGAGCTGTCACTGGTTCTGATGTGGAAGGCCGGCTGGCCGGGACACTTGCGGTGAATGCTTTTGCCGCTGCCCATGGTGCAGCTGTGCTCAGGGTCCATGATGTGAGGGAGGCATCTGATATGGTTAAGATGCTCTTTGCCCTTGGTGATATTGCAGTCAGGAGGTGACGATTGGAAAGTTTTATCTCTTTCTTCTCAACCTATATCCGGCCATTCCTGGATGTGGTTGTCCTTGCTTTTCTGATCTACCAGGTCTATAGGATACTTCTCCAGAACAACGCTCTCCCTGCCATCAAAGGTGTGGTGGCTGCAGCCGCTCTCTATGCCATAGCCTTCATCCTCAAGCTGGATACAATTCTCTGGATCCTTAACAGGCTGGCTGGTGCACTTATCATCATAGTTGTCATCATCTTCCAGTCCGAGATCCGTAACTTCTTCATCAAGGTGGGGCAGAGCCGTTTCCTCCAGAGAAGACACAGGACAATTGGAACCGAGGTTGAGTCTGTTGTCAGTGCCGCCGAGATTCTCTCTTCTATGAAGAGGGGAGCTCTTATGGTATTTTCACGTCAGACAGGACTTAAAAATATAATAGACACAGGAACAATCCTGAATGCTGATATATCATCAAGCCTTATTGTCACAATATTCGGAAAGGACACAGCGCTGCACGATGGTGCTATCATTATTTCCGGGAAGAAGATTGTGGCTGCAGGATGCTTCCTCCCTCTCTCTGAGCAGAAGGGAATCAGAAAGAGCTTTGGAACACGGCACAGAGCTGCCTTGGGAACTGCCGAGACCACTGATGCAGTTGTCCTTATTGTCTCCGAGGAGACCGGCGCAATCTCATTGGCTTACAACTCGAACCTCTATTATGAGCTTAAGCATGATGAGCTCTTAAGCACCTTGAACAACCTTGTGGTACTGGGACTTACCCAGAGCGACAGCGGGGAGGATGAAGAATGACAGCTGGAAGATTATTCAAGATTATCACCCGGAACTGGGCTGCCAAGCTTTTCTGTTTCGCCATCGCAGTTGTCGTTGTACTGTTCAACAGGATGGGAAAGATAGAAGACCGTACCATGAACATCCCATTCAAGCTCTACACCAACACAGAATATCTGACTGTCCAGGATATTCCGAGGACTATCAAGGTGACACTCCGCGGAAACAAGGATGATATCTATTCTATCCTGAGCAGCGACCTTACTGCATTTGCAGATTTCACCGCTGTTGCAGAGACCGGAAACTATTCCCGGCCAATAAAGATAGAACGCAGTGGAAGTGCCCTATATATATCTCCTCTTGAGATTCATACCACACCTAACCAGATCAACCTGGCTTTTGAGCGCAAGACTATAAAGCGTATTCCGCTGGAGCCTGTTATCAGGGGAACCCCAGCCGAAGGCTACGAGATTTCAGGAACACTTCTTTCTCCTGACTTTGTGACTGTGGAAGGACCTGAGAGCGTTCTTGATTCTATTTCATCATTCAAGACAACATCTGTGGATCTGGATGGCCATTCTGACAACTTCTCTGTTCAGGTGGGTGTAGAGAACAGCAATAAATTTGTCCATGTCCTTAATACTGATGTAAGGCTGTCGCTCAGCATTGCAAAAATCATGGTAGTCAGAACAGTCCAGAACGTAACTATTCTGCTGGCACATTGTCCAGATGACCTTACTGCAGTGCCTAATGTCCAGGCCGGTTCCATCAAACTGGAGGTCAACAGCCAGAGGGCAGATACTATATCTGCATCTTCCATGAAACTGGTGGCAGAACTTGGCGATCTCAAGGAGCCCGGAACCTATATACTGCCTCTTAAGCCGGCAATACCAAAGAGTATGAACATGGTGGGTTTCTCGCCGGATACTGTGGAGGTTACTGTCACTTCCAAGAACATAACACCATCACAGGAGTCCCCTGCAGAACCGGTGACTTCAGCTCCTGCCACTACATCTGCAGAAGCATCGGCTCCAGCAGCTCCCGCTGCAACAGCACCAGCAGAAAAACCTGTTCAGTGAAAGGGGTAAGCTTTTGGCAAATATCAAGCTTACTGTAGCATATGATGGTACAGCCTACTGCGGCTGGCAGGTTCAGAATGATGACGACACAATTCAGGGACGCATGGAGAAAGCGCTGGAGAAGCTGCATGGCCATCCTGTGAAGATAACCGGGGCTGGACGTACCGATTCCGGGGTTCATGCCAGGGGACAGTGCGCCAATTTTACCACAGACATGACCATGCCGGTTGAGAAATTCAGGGAAGCCCTCAATTCCTTCCTCCCTCCCGATATCAGGATTCTTAAAAGCGAGGCTGTGGATGACAGCTTCCATGCCAGGTATGATGCCACGGAGCGTGTTTATAAATACTATATGCTCCCAAAAGAGTTAAGCTATCCCTGGCTTGAGCGGTACTGTCTGACTTTAAAGAGTGCACCGGATATAAACAGGCTTAATGAGCTTGTGTCGCCTCTTGTGGGCCTCCACTCCTTTGCCTCCTTTGCATCTGTGATGGAGGATGGCTACCCTATGGAGCGGACAGTGAACTATGCTGAATTCTACCAGAGCCAGAGCTATACAGTGTTCAAGATTTCAGCCGACGGCTTTTTAAGGCGCATGGTGCGTTCCATAGTGGGCACTGTGCTTGATTTGTATGATAAAGGGAAGGATGGCTCTGCCATGAAGAAGATACTGGAAGCCAATGACCGTGCTGCCGCCGGGGCCTGTGCTCTGGCAAAAGGGCTCTTCCTTGACCAGGTGATATATGGGAAACATTGATTCTGAATTATATAAACTTATAAGCAATACACAGGACTATATTGAGTTCGGCATGATATCTGACAAAAAACTGCCCGACATGATGCTCAAAAGGGAAGAGCCCGATTCTCTTGATAAGATAGGGGGCGAGGTTGCCAAGTGCAGGAAGTGCAGGCTTTGCGAGAAGCGTAATAACGTGGTGCCTGGCATGGGTGTGCTTAACCCCGATGTGCTTGTGGTTGGCGAGGGCCCGGGCGGCGACGAGGATAAGCAGGGGCTTCCTTTTGTGGGGAAGGCGGGCCAGTACCTGGACAAGTGGCTTGATGCAATTGGGCTTTCCCGCCACACCAACTGTTTTATCGGCAATGTGGTCAAGTGCCGCCCGCCTATGAACCGGGACCCGCAGCCCGATGAGATAGAGGCCTGCATACCGTTCCTGGAACGGCAGATTGCTATTCTCAAACCAAAGTTCATACTCACAGTAGGCCGCATCTCATCGGCTGTCCTTTCTGGACAGGAGGCCGGAATCGGCCGGCTGCGGGGCAGGACCTACAGCTACAGGGGCATTCCCCTTATTCCTACATACCACCCCAGCGCTGTACTACGGGATCCGACCCTGCGGAAACCGGTGTGGGACGACCTGCGGCGGCTTAAGGCCGAGCTTGAAGAGATAAAGAATGTTCATTAAAGTTGCCTTCAACCTTCCACTTAAGAAAGTGTTCACATACCTTCCTCCCGAGAAAGGGGAGTGCGGTGTGGGAATGCGGGTAAAAGCCCCCTTCGGCCGACGGGAGGTACAGGGCTTTGTGGTGGAAGTCACAGAAAAGCCAGATGAGGATGTTTCAAAGCTTAAGGCTATTACCAAGATAATGGAAGCCGAACCACTCTTTGACAAAGCCACCTGGCAGACTGCCCTGTGGATTGCCGATATGTATATGTGCGGCTGGGGCGAGGCTCTTTACGCCATGCTCCCCGGCGGCAAGAGGGAGAAAGACCTGGAGGATGAGATGGAGGGGGCCTATGGGCTTCCTGGCTCAATAACACTTACCGATGAGCAGCAGAATGCAGTTAAGAGCATACTGGAAGGATCAGGCTCCCTTTACTATCTCCACGGCATAACAGGAAGCGGCAAGACCGAGGTGTTCCTGACCCTGGCAGAGAAGATGCTGGAAGAGGGCAAGGGAATCATCTACCTGGTACCTGAGATTGCCCTGACCCACCAGATGGTGGATGCAGTCAAAAAGCGGTTTGCTGACACAGTAGCAGTACTCCATTCAGCTCTTACTCCGGCCCAGCGCCTTAAGCAGTGGCGCCGTATACAGAGCGGAGCGGCCAAGGTGGTGATAGGGGCAAGAAGCGGCATATTCGCCCCAGTGCAGAAGCTGGGACTTATCATAATAGACGAGGAACACGAGAACTCCTATAAATCAGGATCTTCCCCACGGTACCATGCACGTCAGGTTGCCATGTACAGGGCCAAGAAAGAGAAAGCCAAGCTGGTGATGGGCAGTGCCACACCATCGGTGGAGGCTTACCATCTTATGGAGAAGGGGACTATAACAAAGCTTTCCCTTACCAGGCGTGTATCGGGCGGACAGCTGCCCCAGATACAGGTGGTGGATATGAGCAAGGAGCATTATGCTGTCTCCGATATGCTCAGAAAGGAGATCACCAGGGTTTGTGCAGCTGGTAATCAGGCTATCCTGTTCTTGAACCGCCGGGGCTTCTTCTACAACTTCTCCTGCCTTGACTGCGGCTACGAGGCCAAGTGCTCCCACTGTTCCATTCCCCTCACATACCATAAAGACAGAGGACTTCTTATATGCCATTACTGCGGTTACTCCCAGCACCCTGCGCGGGCCTGCCCCAGCTGCGGCTCGCTCCAGGTGGGGTACGGCGGTTTCGGCACCGAGAAGATAGAGGCCGACATACAGCGCCTTTTCCCCCACCTGCGTACCCTCCGCCTGGACAGCGACACAGCCTCGGACAAAGGGAAGACCAAGGCAGTGCTGGACAGCTTTGCAAAAGGGGAGGCAGATATCCTGCTGGGAACTCAGATGGTGGCCAAGGGCTTCAACTTCCCCAAGGTGTCGCTGGTGGGAATAATTCTGGCCGATACTACACTGCAGATGCCGGATTTCCGCTCTGCCGAGCGGACCTTCTCCCTCCTGACCCAGGTGTCGGGCAGGGCAGGGCGCTATTCGGCCGGCGGCAAGGTTATAATCCAGACCTACCGGCCTGACAACTATGCTATAGCCTATGCCGCTGCATTGGATGAAAAAAGCTTCTACAGCAGGGAGCTCCAGTCCCGGCAGCTTCTGGGTTTCCCCCCATTCTCCCGGCTGTTCCGCTTTGTGTTCCGCAGCAAGAACCAGGAAAAGGCTCTCAATGCAGCTTCCAGTTTTGCACAGCTGCTCTCCCAGATGCAGCCCAAGGGGTACCGTTTTCAGATGCTGGGACCGGCCGAATGTCCTCTGGCTGTAATCTCAGACAACTATAGATATCAGATTATAATAAATACAGATAAGTTTGCTGCTGCCCATGGTATTCTTTCGGCAGCATTGGCTGCCTATAAAGTTCCCTCTGGAGTCTATGTCGAGGCTGATGTAGATCCTTTGAGCCTGATGTAGCTTATTTGGAAAGCAGATTGTTCAGAGCTGCATCTGCAGCCTGCTTTATCTCAGGAGGCCATCCTGCATCCTTGGCTACTATAAGCTGGTCTGCAGCATTTGCATCCCCGGATTTTCCAAGGGAATTGATCACCATAAGGACAACCTGGTGATTCTCGTATTTTGTAGCCCCTTCTTTGGTGTAATTGTTCTGCTCCCTAAGATAATCGGAAAGCACATTCACACCGTTCTGGCAGTGGGGAGCAGCCTTTATAGCCAGGTCTGTGAAGTCAGGGCTGTAAGAGCCATACAGTATCTTCTTGAGGGCAGCTTCGGTTCCCCTTACCTTGTATGGCGATTTTACTATTGCGGCACAGGCATTGAGCATATAATCGCCGAACTCATAGTCGTTGACAATAGTCTCGGAGAAGATATAGGCGGCCAGATCCACTTTCTGCACCTCTAATGCGTTGGAATTCCTGCTTAAATCCAGGATAAGGGTTCTTCCTTTGGAGCTGTGCTCCCGGTCTGAGATATCCTTAAGGATAGAGGTAGGGTTCCGGACAATCACAGCCATAGCCTTGGCTGCCCGGTCCTGCACTCCAGACTCCTTTGAATATTCGCTCATTCTGGTATGGAAGAGGGGCTCGTAGCATTCTTTTGTATGGAGGCTCTCAAGTGACAGCACACAGGATAAAGCGGTCTGTTCATTCTCCTTGAGCACATTCCCGTAGCCCTGTGTAATAAGGAAATACTGCTTGGAGTTCGAATCCTCCAAGAGCTCTATTATACTGTCTGAATACTGCACAGCACCGATTTTTCCCAAAGCCTCAGCTGCAGTTCTTATAAGCTGATTGTTGTCTGATCCTTTGAAAATAGTGAAAATTAAATCTGCATCCTCAAGGGAATTGGTTTCACCAAGCAGTTCTACGAGGACTTTCTTGAAGGCATCCACAGCCTCTTCGCTATGGCTGGCATATTTCCCCTTCATTGTAGTCTTAAGCTGCTCCGATGCATAGGCACCGGCAATCCGGTCGGATTTGTCAAATGCATTATCAAGAAGCTCTGTCTTATACTCAAGGTCAGACTGCTCCATGATTCTTACCATGGTCATGGTCTGGTCAAAAGTGCCGGCGCTTAGGGGAAGAAGAGTAAAAAGGGTCAGAAGGGCAGATGCAAAGAACTTTTTCATCTTATCCTCCTACCTGTCGAACAGGAGACAGCTCTGTTCAACCTGCTCCAGCTCCCTGCCGTCGCCTGAATAAGTGGTCTTGAGCACTTTCAGGTACTGCTCCGAATAGGTATAGTTGATATACCACTGGAGCTTCTTATCCTCGCCCTGGAACTCCTCCCGGTATATAAGACCGTTGCGGAAGGTTGACCTGTGCTGTGCCAGAAGGTTGTCATCCTTGTCATAGGCGCTTTCACAAGTCAGATTTCCATTCTTATCATATTCATTTATAAAATATTCAGCCAGGATTCCATTGGCGCTGTAGCTGTCAACCCTGGTGTTCCTGCCATTTTTGTAAGTGTAGACATTATAGGAGAGCAGGGTCTCGTTTCCGTTATATACTCTCCATTCTGCAGTTCTGCCTGCATCATCGTAATCATATTCCTCAATGGCAATAAGCTTGTTCGATCCATTGAACAGGAGCTGCTCTTCAATTTTGCCATTCTCATTCCTGGTGATTACATAATATCTGATGATATTGTTATCTTTATCCAGGTAGCTCTTCCGTTCAGTGCGTACCTCGATCTTCTCTATCACAACCAGCTCTATAAGTTCGTTGTGGACATCATATGTCTCGACACGCTCTGGATTCAGCTTGTCCTGTCCATAAGTGTAGACCGATCTGGATGTCATATGACCATTTTCTTTCTTTATTTCTGTAAGGGGGACATGAATCTTGGTGAACTTTATACCGGTCTCGGCACTCTGCTGCTCCTGTTCCTTCTCCTCATCCTTTTCCTGTTCCTTTGCTTTTGCCTTTCCCTTGTCTTTCTTAGGCTGCTCTTTCACTGCTGTGGAAGACTTGGGAGCAGTCTCTTTCTTCTGGGAGGATGTTGTGTTACAAGCTGTCAAGATAAGGCAAGCTGCCATAAGCAGCCAAGCCAGGCGTTTGGCCATAAATTCTCCATTCTGATATAAAAACCCGCAAAGCCGCTTGGAGATAATCTCTTGAACTCATGGTTCAGGTGGGTTTTTTATCCTCAGATTTCATGAGTATTCCTAATGGAATGCCAATATATCCTGGAAAAATCCCTATACTATGGTTTGCTCCAAGAGATTTCCACTCCGCCCGCACTCCGCAGGCACTCTTATTCTTCTTCTGCAAGTGCAGCATCTATGCTGCTGATGAGCCTTTGAGCCAGAGCCTCTGCATCGGTTCTGTCCTGCTCTGAGGATTTCTGTTCCCTGAAAAGCTCATCTATTAAATTTATACATGTTAATAAAGATATTTTCAAGGGTTCTTTGATATGGAATGATGATTGTGATTTGTTAATTTCTTCTTCGAGATATGAAAGGATTCTGTTGATATAATCAGGATCCTCATTCGTCTGGAATGAGAACGAGGATCCTAATAAATTAATCTTGAACGTGTTGCTCATATCAGCTTAAGGTCAGAAAATATTGAGCTGATCCTTGCCAGGTGCGTTGTCATCTGGACCCAGCTGGATGTTCAGGGTATCTTCCTGAGGAGCTGAGAATGAGAATGCGTTCTGAGCATTCTTAACTTCACCCACATGGGATGGAGTGTTGGAAATAGGCTCCAGGTTGTCAAAGTCATCAAAAATCTTGATGGCGTTGGCAAGTTCGTTCTCAACTTCATCGTTGCCGCTCTTAAGCGAGGAAACAATGCTCTCCAGCTCTTCCTCTCTCATCTTTGCGTTTGAAAGGTTAGTCCTGAGCTGTGCGTTTTCAGCTCTAAGAGCCTTGATCATCTCGATTGCTTTTGCAATGCGGTCTTCCAGTGCCTTGATCTGTTCCATTATGCTCATCCTGTTCTCCATTAAGCCTTAAGGGCTTCTTTTGCTTTTTCAACAAGTGCTGTGAAAGCAGCCTTGTCCTCGATAGCCATGTTGGAAAGTGCCTTTCTGTTAAGAACGATGTTTGCCTTTGCCAGACCGTTCATAAACTGTGAATAGGTAGTTCCCTGGTTTCTGCATTCTGCGGAGATTCTGGCAATCCAGAGGGATCTGAAGTGTCTTCTTCTCTGCTTTCTGTGGTCATATGAATTCTGGAGTGCTCTTGCTACTGTCTCTTTTGCTGTCTTGAAAAGCAGGCTTCTTGAGCCTCTGAATCCTTTTGCTCTCTCTAAAATTTTCTTTCTTCTATCATGACGTCTTGTTCCGTCTACTGCTCTTGGCATAATCTAACTCCTTTAATTTTGATTAACTGTAAGGCATCAAAACCTTTGCTCTTGCCTGCTCAGCCTTGCTGAGGATTCCAGAATGCCTAAGGTTTCTCTTCCGCTTTGTTGACTTCTTGGTCAGAATATGACGCAAGCCCATCTTCTTGTACTTGATTTTTCCAGTTCCGGTAAAGGAATATCTTTTTGCCGCAGATTTGCGAGTCTTCATTTTTGGCATGCGAACGCCTCCTATTTTTTGCCCTTTGGACTCAATAACATGGACATATAACGCCCCTCCATCATAGGGGGCTTGTCCAGATTGTACTCATCGTTCAAAAGCTCCAGGATCTTCTCCAGTGTCTCCCGGCCGATCTCGGTGTGAGCCAGCTGGCGTCCCTTGAACCTTACGGTGATCTTTACTTTGTTTCCTTCGTCGAGAAATTCTTTAACGTGTTTGGTTTTGAACTGCAGGTCATGTATTTCGATTAATGGCTGCATTCTTACTTCTTTTATTTTAATCTGCTTCTGCTTCTTCTTTGACTCCTTGAGTTTCTTCTCCTGGTCAAAGACATATTTTCCATAATCCAGCAGCTTGCAGACTGGCGGATTGGCCTGGGGTGCCACCTCAACTAAATCGTAGCCCCTTTCCTGCGCTAAAGTAAGTGCCTCCTGAATTGATACGACGCCTTTCTGTTCGCCGTTTTCATCCAACAGTCTAACTTCTCTAACTCTTATACCCTCATTGATTCTTAATTCCTTTTCAGCCAATAGTCCTCCTAACTAAATAAATTCAGTAATATTATGTTCAGAAAAAATAACATATACAAATAAATTAGTCAATATCGGCGCCGAAATGACGATAAATGTGAATAGGGAACAGATATGACCGGCACATCATACACAATTATCGGTGGGGAAAAACAGAATATTACCCCCCATACAATACCATGGACTCTTCTGGTGCTCAACCGGGGACGCTCTGCTCTGCAGGTCTCCCAGCTTAAGTTTGCCGAGATAATCTCTATCGAAAGCTCTACACACAGAAGAAGGGAAACTGTTCCCAATGTCAAGTCGCTTATAACCGACACATCTGTAAACCCAGGGGAGCAGGTGAATCTTGGGATAAGTGCCGCAAGCTATCCATTTGTTGCAGTTATCTGGAACGATATGCAGCTTAAGACTCTGTTCTCGCCACAGTTCATACGTGAGATTGAGGACAGCGGCACTGTATGTTCTGTTCCCATGCTGTACAGCTGCCGGGGAGATCTGATTCCCTCCATCCCGACCCCGGCTCATGGCAACCGTACTGTGAAGACTATTCCCATGACTGCCATAGAAACCGGGACTTCGGCCCTATATCCTTTCGATTATGCTGGAATTTACAATAAAAAGCTGTTCCAGCTGGCGGGGGGCTACGATCCTGAGATAAACTCAAGCTTCTGGCAGAAGATGGATTTCGGTTTCCGAAGCTGGCTCTGGGGTGAGAGAATTGAACTTAACTCATCCCTCAGAATCTATTATAACTGCGATTTCCAGCAGGATGACCAGACCATAGACAAGGATTACCGCCGCTTCTACCTGCGGAACCTGGCAGTACGTATCAAGGACAACCTGGCATATCTGCCTAAATCTGGAATCTTCAGTTATATCTTCCGGTCTGGGGAAGGGCCTGTGGTGGCTATGACTGAATATAAAGAGGCAGCATTCTGGGTGGACCAGAACAGCACCAGGTTCATTCAGAATGGCCGCACCCTGGTTGAAAACTGGCATAATAGCCCGGAGGAAGAAGAGTAGAATCATGGGCAGAAAAATTCTTTTCATCTTACTGCTTTTCCTTGCTTCCTCCACGCTTTTCGGTTCCGACACCGATATCTTCTCATTTGCCAAAGGCATCTCGGGCAAAGTGATATGGGATTCCCGCACAGGTTCTGGCCAGATTACCACACCTCGCTATGTTTATAACTTTATTCCAGGCATTCCATGGGTTGTGACCGACAAAGGGGATAAGATAGGGCAGGATGCCATCTATTTAAAGAATGGAATGGTTATGATTCCAGATGCCTTGGCAAAGGCTGTCTCTGCCTATAATGGGGCAACTGTGAAGAAATCTGCCAGCGGCCACCGGGTTGCCGCCATATTCATAGATCCAGGCCATGGCGGGAAAGACCCGGGAGCCATCGGAACCCATAAGAAGAACGGCAGAACTTTCAAGGTAATGGAGAAGAGCGCAGTCCTGGATGTGGGGAAAAACCTCCGCAATAAGCTTGCTTCCACATATCCTGATAAAAAGATACTTATGAGCCGTACCGGCGATACCTATCCCTCCCTGGACGAGCGGGTGAAGATGGCAAACAGGGTCAAGCTGGGACCCAACGAGACTATCCTGTTTGTCTCTATCCATGCCAATGCCTCATTAAAGCCCCAGGCAAACGGTTTTGAGGTATGGTATCTGCCTCAGGAATACCGGCGCACCGTGGTGGATTCCCAGTCTATTAACTCCACCAACAAGAACCTGCTTTCCGCAGTCAACACTATAGCAGAGGAGGAGCTTTCCATGGAGAGCGAACTTCTGGCTAAATCTGTAATGACCGGGATGAAGGACAAGATAGGCAAGGATATACCATGCCGTGGAATCAAGCAGGAATCCTGGTTTGTGGTGCGCAACGCCAAGATGCCTTCTATACTCATAGAAATAGGTTTTGTCACAAATCCTAAGGAAGGGGAGCTTCTCTCCAGTGCAAGCTACTTGCAAAAAATCTCCGATGGAATCTATAATGGTATAAAAGACTTTGTCTATACTTTTGAGCATTCGGGGAAAAAATGAAAAGAGTGTTTCAGATTGCAGTTGTTCTTGCTCTCATAGCTCTTACAGTGTTTGCTGTCTATCACTATAAGGCGCAGAATGTCTATACAGAGCGCACCCTTTTCTTTGTGGAGCCTGTCTCAAAGGCTGTGGTCATGGAGCACAGGCTTATAGCCGAAAAGCACGATCTTGAGCTTAATGTGGAACTCCTTATCAAAGACGAGCTTCTGGGACCATCCCTTCTGGTCAGGGACAGCGTGTTCCCCTCCGGCACAAAGCTTAACCATGTGCTGCTGCGCTCCGGTATTCTCTATGCTGACTTAAGCCCAGAGGCCATGTTCCCATCGGCTCACAGCGGCCTTAATTTCAAGGACAGCATACGGATACTGGAAGAGACCATCTCCTTCAACTTCCCGGGAATAAAAAATATAGTAGTTACTATTGACGGAAGCATTCCCAACTAAAGTATTGACATTTTTTTTGCAGTGTTATATAAACATCTATGGTCAAGCCGCTGTAGCTCAGTTGGTAGAGCAATAGACTGAAAATCTATGTGTCATCAGTTCGATTCTGATCGGTGGCAGCTTAAACTGGATCTTTTAGGTCCAGTTTTTTTTTGCTTGATTATACTTTAATAAATAGATATACTTTTTATGATGAAAATTTTAAATAAAAAATTAATTCTGTTGCTGACTTTGCTTGTATTCATATCTGGCTCCCTCTTTGCCGCTTCCGATGACGATGAGGATGACGACAGAGACACATATGTGGAAAGCTACAGCCTGGGCGACCAGATGTTCTTTATAAACGGTGGTGTTTTTATCCCGCTCTTCTTCTTTGACCGGAGCTGTGAGGTCTTTGACACCAACCTGACATTGGGTGGCACCGGATCTCTCTGCTGGCAGGTTTTCCTTTCCAACCATATATCTATCGGAGGCGAGCTGGGCGGTATGTTTGCCTTAAGCCCCAACAGGCGTATCCTTTATATGATTCCTCTCACAGTCAAGACAACATATTGGTTCAGGTTCTATCCCTTTGAGATACCTATATCCCTTGGATTGGGCGGTAACCTCTCAATCCTTGAGGAAGCGGCTCATATCGATTTCATAGCCAAGCCTTCTATAGGCTTCTTTTGGAACTTCAATGAAGAGTGGGCTTTCGGAGCAAATGCAACCTATTGGTTTGTGCCACAGATTTACTCTGGAAGCGGAAAAGTAGAAAGCGGTCACAGCATGTTCGGAAACTTCATGGATGTGACTCTGTCTGTATTGTTCAGGTTCTAGGAGGCGGGTATGGGAAAAAAGATTCTTTCTTCAGCACTTATCCTGATCTCCATATCTCTGATTCTGGCCTGCAACGAGAGTGAGGTTGGTGTTTTCTACGGTCTCAGCAGGGAGAAGAAAGTAAAAGATTATGCTCTCCCTAACCACTGTACATCCGAGAGCATGGTCAAGACAGGTGGTTATCTCTATGTTGCAGCCAGTTCAGTATATAAGAAAAAGGCCGAAGGGGGCGAGCTGGATTGGCATAAGGTCAAATCTCCCGATGGATATCATAATGTAACAGAGATGGGTATTGCCAATGATACAATATTTATTCTCGCATACGATGCTGATGATGCAAAGCCATTCCTTTTCAGCGGCACAGGCGACGGAACCTGGGAAAAGAAAGATACCTCAGCTATTGAGAAAACCATATCCCGCATGAGGGTGGCCAATAATACTATTTTTATCACCGACAGGGAAGGTCATCTCTTTTATTCAGATGATGACGGTGCTTCTTTCACACAGGATACCAGCTTTGACGGTTCCAAGCTGTTTTCTACCTCCACAGGAAACTTTGACATGACCTACGGAGGAGGAAGCTATTATCTCAATGCCCAGTACAAGCTGTACAGAGGAAATCCAGGCGGCTGGACAGAGTTCACCCCGACCCATAATGGAAAAATCTGGAAAGATGAAGAGGATGTCTTCCTTCGCCTCTATTATGATGAGGATGACAATAGGCTATATACAGCAGATAACTCAGGCCATGTTTATGCAGTTGACTCTCCATCCGGTGCCTCTGGCGCATCCTGGCAAAAGAGTGAACACCATGCTCGGTGGGGTATGGGCCTTCAGGGCCTTGTAGTGCTGCGTGTTCCAACATCCTCAGGAAATCCTCGTAAATTGCTTCTGGCGGGTTCCGGAATCAACAGTGGCCGTGGTTATTTTATTGTGGATAATCCACGGACATCAGAACGGAAATTTCTTGATCCAGAGCCTCCTCGGAACAAGGATTATACAACAGTGATAAGCGACTATTATGATTATAATGCTTTCGATATTTCCAAGGCAGCTATAAACTACTTCTTTGTCGATGAGTATGCAGACGGTAACTTTGACTTATATGCCATGACATATGGCTACGGTGTTTGGAAGAACACCAATAAAGGCGGTTACGTAAGAGCCTGGAACCAGGAATAGGTCTGATGAGAAAATTATCTGTCATTACTTTAAAAATACTTACTATTGTAGTTGGTGCCAGCATCCTTCTGTGTACAGCCCTTTTTTTCATAGGGTTCTACCAGTTTGACCGGCAGTTTGACAAGCAGTACCGCACTACAATGATCTCCATCGCCAAGACTGCCAGGGACTCCCTGAACGCAGACCTGTTCCCAAAGTACCTGGAGACCAGCCTGCCGGATGGTTCCTGGTATGCGGTGCACGATGTACTGCAGCGGCTTGTCAATGACTTTGACCTTAATCTTATGTATGTATCCTATGTGGAGCCGCCTGATTACAGCAGGATTCATTATATTTACAATCCGGTGCGCCTGGGCAGCAAGTATAAGGAGTTTCCCCTTGGTCATTTCGAGGTCTATAAACAGCCTATCTATAACAATTCGGTTAAGCGTGTCTTCGAGAAAGGGGAGACCATAGTCCGCAACACTCTGAATACCCGGACCGGTGCCCATATCACAGCCAATATTCCTGTCAAGAATCATATGGGAGAGATAGTTGCGGTGCTTGGTGCCCAGAAGTCTGTCACAGAGTTTGCCACAGTCCGGCAGAACTATTTTTTCTGGACCCTGGGAATAGAGCTTATCTTCATCTTGATCTACATCGTGCTTCTTTCTTCATATTTCAGAAAAACATTCATAAGGCCTATTGTCAGCATAACCCGTGAGGCACAGCGTTTTGCCGCAGATTCAAATCACACATCAGACATTCTTGAGAAAGTTAAGAACCATGATGAGATCGGAACTCTGGCCAAGTCCATCAACAAAATGGAGAATGATATCAGGGATTATATCGCCAACCTTACAAAAGTGACCTCCGAGAAGGAGAGGATGAACACCGAGCTTAACATTGCGACTGGAATCCAGGCTGGTCTTCTGACTACAGAACATCTTTACACAGATGATGTCTCTATAATGGCCCGCATGACCCCTGCCAAGGAGGTTGGAGGTGATTTCTACGATTATGCCAAGCTGGGTGATAACCATGTTGTTGTAATTATAGCAGATGTATCTGGCAAAGGTGTTCCTGCCGCTCTGTTCATGGCCATGGGAACTACGCTGCTCAGGGATCATATAGGAATGATAAGACGGGATAGTGTCTCTTTTGCCGGCGAGGTGAACGAAGTTAACGATCTTCTGTGCCGCCACAATGAAGGAGGACTTTTCATAACAGCATGGATTGGAATTCTGAACACCGTGACCGGGCGGCTTACCTATATAGATGCAGGTCATAATCCACCTCTTATAAAGCAGAATGGGAAGTTTGACTTTGTTCCTAAAGGTAAGAAAGGGCTTCCTCTTGCTTCTCTGGAGGGGTTCCAGTATCAGAAGAATGAGCTTTTCCTTAAGCCGGGAGACAGGCTGGTTTTGTATACAGATGGAGTAACCGAGGCTCAGAATAGAGAGAACCAGCTCTATGGAGAGAATCGGTTGGTAAAGTTTGCAGAAAACCATAAGGCAGAACCCCAGGCGCAGTTTATGGATAGCCTGCTGCAGGATCTGTCCAGTTTCCAGAGCGGCTGTGATCAGTTTGACGACATAACTATGGTGCTTCTTGACTACAAGGCAGCACAGGAATAATTCCTTTTTTTAACTTCCAGGAAAGAACTTAGGAGTATAAGATGCAGATTTCTAAAGTTAATGCAGCTTTTCGTTCAATAGGTCAGTTTCAGATAAAACATCGTTATCTTATTCTTTTTCTGTTTGTGATTCTGACTGTCATCTGCTGTGCCGGGCTGTCCCAGTTCAAGATAGTCAACGGCAGCGAGGGATGGTATGGCAGCGGGGATCAGCTTAAGATAAACAAGGACAGGTATGAATCTGTCTTCGGCAACAACCATAATCTTGGGGTGCTGGTTACTGCTGATGATGTGTTCTCTGAAGAAATACTTACTGTTATCCAGAAGCTGGGAGACCGGATGCTCAGCGAGATTCCATTTGCCGACAAACTGACTTCGCTTATAGAGGTGGATATTCCTGTTGGAAACCAGGAAGGCTTTGAGGTTGTGAAACCCTATGAAAAAGGGATTCCTTCTGATCCACAGGCTTTGAAAGAGCGGAAAGATTTCATACTCCGGGGAAATGAGAAGACAAATGCACTTATCAACTCTCTGGTGAATGAAAAGGGGACAGAGACATGGATTACCCTGACCCTTCTGCCTTACGAGGGAGATGCTGATGAGGAGAGCCTTGAGGTAGGCTATGCCTTGGACAGCATCCTCAAGAGCGATGAATTCAAGTCTGATTCCTATAAACTTTATGGCTGCGGTCTCCCTTATTCCGATGTGCAGGAGGAAATCTACGAATATCCAGATTTTGTTCTCCGGGTTCTTTTAGGCTTTGCTGTCATGGTGGTCTGCCTTATCATATTTGTCCGCAGTCTGCTTGGTGTAGTCATTCCTGCGGTTGCAACAGTGGGAGCTATAGCATCTGTATTGGGAGGCATGGCATACTTCGGCGTCAAGGCCGACTTCGCCCTTATCACACTGCCTATACTGTTGGGAATGGCCCTTTCCATAGGGTATTCCATCCACTATATAAATATGTTCAAGCTCTTTTTCTACCGTACCGGAAACAGAAAAGAGTCGGCTGTCAGCACCATAGAGGAATGCGGCTGGTCTGTTTTCTTCACTGTGCTCACAACAATAGCTTCCCTTATAAGCTTCGCGCTGGTGGATATGCGTCCTGTTGCATGGGTTGGGCAGACTGCCACTTTAGTGGTACTGGCCGTTTATGTGTATGTCTCTGTTCTTATTCCAGTATTCTTCTCCTTTGGAAAAGACAAAGCACCAAATGCCAAGTACGAGAAAGGGGCTACTGCTGTGGATATGGCTTTCTCCCGGTGGGCCGATACAGTGCTTCGCCGCAAATGGCTTATCATTTTTATTTCCGTGGTTGTGCTGGCAGCCTGTGTCCCCGGTATAATGGGCATACAGGTAAAGCTTGATGTCCTGGGAATAGGAGGAGATAAGCTGCCCCATGTCAAAAAGATTCATGAGCTTATCCAGAAAGATCTGGGAAATATGTACAGCTATTCTGTCATGATCTCTTATGGCGAGGATGATGTTGATATCTTCAAGCAACCGGAACAGATAGAGAAGCTGGAGGACCTGGAGACCTTTTTAGGAACACTTTCCCTGACCAAGAGATCGGGAGACAAACCCCGTGTAACCTCTGTCCTGGATATTCTCAAGGAGATGAACAGAGCTTTGAACGAGGGGAATGATGAGTTCTATACTGTGCCGGAGGATGAATATGTGCTGGCTCAGCTTATTGAGCTTTCCAATATTGAGATGCACAAGGATTTCTCGGAGTTGATGGATGATGAATATAGGATTGTAACCATAGATGTGGATATGGCGCAGTTCCAGTCTGAAGAAGCGGTTAAGAATGTCAGGGCCATAAATCAGAAACTGGCAGAGCTTTTCCCCGATGCCCAGTGCTGTATCCTGGGGGATATGATTGAGTTTGCAGAGATGTCTGCCCGGATGGTCAGGGGAGAGATAAAATCTTTCATGTTCTCTTTCATCATAATCGCCATCATGCTGATTCTTGCTTTCTCCAGCCTCCGCACCGGCCTTATAGGCATGATACCAAACGTGGCTCCTGTCATACTGATTGCCGGGTTCATGGGCTACTTAGGGTATTATCTTGATTATATAACCATGACAGTCATGCCTATGATCCTGGGTATTGCAGTGGACGATACCATACATCTGACCACACATCTTAAGTACGGGCTTGAGAAATATGGTTCTTACCAAGTGGCAATGGAGTCATCCTTCAGGGAGATAGGTAAGTCTATGTTCATGACTACCGCTATCCTGTGCTCTATTTTCTTTGTCTATGTCCTCAGCCCGCTGCGCTACATATTTGTTATTGGAATCCTGTGCGTAATAGGACTTGCGGGGGCGCTTCTGGCAGATTATACTATAACCCCGGCGCTTTTATATATTGTCAAGCCTTTTGGAAAAGAGAAGAATAAGGAGTGATTATGCGGAAACTTATAATAATTTGTGCAGTGATTATGTTGGTTGCAGTGACATCTCTTCCTGCTCAGGATGCCCAGGAGATAGCCAAGGCTGTCTATGACCTTCCTGACGGCAACACATCCTCCCATGTGGCAGTTCTTACTCTTATAGATAAAAGCGGAAAAAGCAGGGTGCGGGAGATTGTCCAGTTCAACATGAAGGATGGAACAACAAAGAAAAACGTAACCGTATTCCGTTCCCCTAAAGATGTGGCTGGAGTAAGCTACCTTTCCTTCGATTATCCTGATAATCCAGACGGTTCTGCAAAGGACAGCGACAGCTGGCTCTATCTGCCTGCCATGAAAAAAGTGCGCCGTGTATCCGGTTCCAGCAAGGATGACGACTTCCAGGGTACCGACTTTACCTACGACGACATGGGAGACAGAAGCCTTGGTAAGGATACCTTTGCCATACTTGGCGAGGATAATGTGGATGGCATAGCCTGCTGGAAGCTTGAATATACAGCCAAGGATAAGAACGCCAAGATAAGCCGCCGTGTGCTGTGGATTGGAAAGGATAACTATGTCACCTACAAAGGTGAATACTATGACAAGCAGAACAAGCTGTTCAAGACACTTGTCTGCGAGAATATAGAGCAGATTGACGGCTACTGGACAACCCAGAAGATGACAATGACCACGTTGACAACAAACCACAAGACTGTATTCGAGATGAAAGATATCCAGTACGATAAGGATATAAATCCAGCCTTCTTTACAGTAAGTGCCCTTGAGCGGGAGCAGGTTAAATAATGAGAAAGCTGATTACTGCCGTTCTTTCGGTCTTGGTTCTTTGTATTCCAGTCTATGGACAGGATGTTGACTATAGTGGCAGCTTTGTATCCCAGGCAGGAGTAGGACTTCCATATACCCATGATAACAAAGGTGATTTCCTTATTTCACAGACATACTTTGATTCCACGTTCCGGGCATATATGGACGAGACCATGCTGTATGTGAACAGCATACTTATGTATGATGCCCTGGGCGACCAGACTTCCAACGGAGTTTCAGCTTTTGTCGATGATGACGGCAATTTTGCCCTGCAGCTTAAGGAAGCCTATTTTGACTGGCGCGGCGAGAAGATGGCGCTGCGGGTAGGCCGTCAGATTTCGGCATGGGGCAAGGCAGACGGTGTCCAGATTGCCGATATACTCTGTCCACAGGATGAGACCAAGCTTATTGCCAGCGATTATAAGGACAGCAGACTGGGAATCGATGCTGTGCGCCTTTCTTATATCGGAGAATCCTCCCAGACCGACTTCTACTGGATTCCAATCTTTACCCCCAGCACTACACCGGAGGGTATTGATGATTATCACCAGCCTGACAAAGGACTATATTCCAGCGAATATGCAGCCCGGTTCAGCAAGTATATGTCTGCCTTCGACTTCTCTTTCTATGGTTTCTATGGATGGGAAGATCTTCCTCTTATATCTTCTGACGGGAAAGGAAAATACAAGCGTATGGCTATGGTTGGAGCCGATGCCGCCATCCCTGTAGGAGACTTTGTCCTCCGTACCGAGGCAGCATTCTTCCCCCAGCGGTATATGCAGAAAGAGACTGGTACCACCCGGCGTAATCAGGTCAAGGCATTGGCTGGTTTTGACTGGACACCATCAGGTGGCTGGACCATCACGGCCCAGTATGTGGCAGATATAGTCACTGGGGGCGATTCTTCCCTTGTACGGCATACATACGAACATATGGCAACCTTGAACATAGAAAAAACCTTTATGAATGAGACACTTACCCTTTCTGCTGAATGTTATGCAGACCTGCGGTATTTCTCCACATCCACAGAGCTTATGGCCGAATATAAACTTACAGACGCTATTACCATGTATCTTATTGCCGATTTCTTCTTAGAAGGACCGGAGAAGGAAGGTATGTACGGAGAGTATAGGGATTTGAGCTGCATAACACTCAAGGGAAAATACTCCTTCTGATAACTTTGTATTCACTATATTTAGATGCATAAGTTGATGCATTGTCTCTAAAGATAAACGATGAATATGTAGATGGTGCAGATGCCCATTGCCAGGATCGAGGCAGGAGCAAGCCATCTGCAGTATCTTCCCCAACTTACAGGATGTCCTGCTTTTGCACATATTGATGTTCCCACTACATTTGCTGATGCTCCGATAGGGGTGGCGCATCCGCCAACGTCGGTGCCCATGGAAAGGGTCCAGGCCAGGGTATGCATGCTTACACCTGTGGTGGCTGCTAATGATTCAATTATAGGTATCATTGTGGCAGTGAAGGGGATATTGTCCACAAAGGCACTGGCAATACCCGATACCCACAGGACTATGCCTATCATCAGATATGGATTGCCGCCGCTGACAGCCCTGATTCCTCTGGCTATGATTCCCAGCACGCCGGTAAGCTCAAGGCCGCATATAACCACAAACAGTCCTATAAAGAACAGCAATGTCTTATAGTCAACTCGTTTCAATATATATGGAATATGCTTAGGGAAAGCCAGGAAAGTTATGACTGACATGATCACCCCGATGGTTGGTACGGTAAGCCCGGTCTGAGCATGGGTTACTAAAAGAACTACAGCGCACAGGAATGTGGCTATGCTCATGACAAAATCTCTGAAAGATGTTATGACCGCCTCTGGACGGGGAAACTTGGTGGGATCTATAGATCTGGTCCTTTCGTTAAGCTCTTTGCGGAATGCAAAATAGAAGAATACAACAACTGCTATAAGCGACAGCAGGGCCATGGTTCCTGTGTTCCGCAGGAAGTCCCCGAATGTATAGCCTAAGGAAGTACCAATAATAATGTTGGGGGGATCTCCGCACATAGTGGCACTGCCTCCGATGCTGGCGCAGAAAATCTCCGGAAGAATCATGGGGATTGGGTTGAACCCAAGACGGTTAGCCAGTTCTACAGTAATGGCTGCCAGAAACAATATTACAGTTATACTGTCTATGAACATAGAAAGGATGGCCGACAGGAGCATAAAGGAGATGAAGATCGGAATGACCCTGTAGTGCACTATCTTTGCTATCCACATGCATAGCCAGGTGAAGAAGCCGGTGCGGGCCATACCCTCAACCATGATCATCATTCCTGCTATGAATATGATGGTAGCCCAGTTGATACCGCTGTTAATGGTAGCTTCCGCATCCAGAGCAAACCAGAAGCTTAAGGCAAGCATGGAGTTAAGGCTTAATGCAGTCCATACTGCATCCATGCTGTGCATGTACAGCCCGAATACTATGACTAGTGTGGCTGCGGCGCCAACCAGTGTAATATAATGACGTTCAAATTTTTCGCTTATTATGAAAGCGAACATGATGACAAAAATTGAAATTGCAAAAAATTGCGCCAACATGCTTTGGATTTTACATCTTTAAAATTTTTTATACAAGATATTTATGATTGATATAATTTTTTTTTATAATTTAGTCCCGGAAGTTAACAAAAGGAGGATATGCTTTCTTTACAGCAGAGTAGAGCAGGTATCCACCAATTATTCCTGCCAGGTTCTGGACTATGTTCCCCGGAATCTCCACCACAGCGGCTCCTGCGCCGGCCATAATGCTTCCGACTGCGAAGTATCCGCCTGCCATGATTACAGTTCCCACTGCAAATACAATGATTCCAGAGGCAATGACCGAGAATTTATTCTCCCTGCGCAGGAGAATCTTGAGGATAAGTCCCACTGCAAGGCCCTGAAGGCCGTGGATTAGGAAGGAGAAGGGTGCCCACTGGGAGAAGCCGCTTAAGATATCGGCAATGGCAGTTCCGAGCCCGCCAGCAATGAATGCTGTAACTGGACCGAAGGAAAGGGCAGTGAAATAGATTGCCAGGTCGCCAAGGTTTATATAACCCCGGGTAGGTGCAATGGGAATGCGCACAGCGATGGTCATCACTACAGTAACAGCTGTCAGTATTGCAGCTGATGCAATTTTAAAGGAAATGGATTTTGCGCCGGAAACTGTTTTCATCATGCTCCTCCTAAAATACCAACTAAAATGGTAGGCAAATCAAAACTATATTGATTCACCCCCTGTCTGTCAAGGGCATTTTTTTTGTTATATTTTTTAATGTTACTTGAAACACAATATCCCTCTGATATAAAATAAATCGTGATAACCAAAAACATCTTTTCAAACATTTGTCCTCTGGACCACCGGTACTACCTTGCCAACCGTGCTGTATTCGACGAACTGGCAAAATACCTGTCCGAAGAGGCTGTAATCAGGTACTCTGCTCTGGCAGAGGCCGCACTGGTAAAAACACATGTCTATCTGAACATGGAACACCCTGAACAGTACTATGCTGCAGTGGATGAGGCAATAGCAAAGGTCAGCCCCGACGAGGTATATGCCGAAGAGGAGAAGACCCAGCACAACATCCGGGCTCTGGTTAACGTTATCAAGCGTTACATTCCTAAAGAACTGAGCCCATATGTCCACCTGGGGGCCACCTCGGTGGATATAATGGATACTTCTGCCTCCATGCGTGTCCGTGATGCGGTGCAGAAGGTTATTCTGCCGCTCCTCATCGAGGTGGAGTATCTTTTGATAAAGATCGCAGCCGACCAGGCTGCCACCCCCCAGGTGGGCCGCACCCACGGCCAGCATGCCGTCCCTATCACACTGGGCTTTGCCTTTGCCGAGTATGTATCCCGTCTGGGCAAATCCATAATTGAAATAGAGAAACGCTCCCACAACCTCCGGGGCAAGCTGGCCGGGGCTGTAGGCGCATACAACTCCACCAGCCTTATGGTGAAAGACCCCGAGGCTATGGAGAAGAAGTACCTGGAGTTCCTTGGTCTTGAGCCCTCCGAGCACTCCACACAGCTGGTGGAGCCTGAGTACCAGCTGCGGCTGCTGTTGGAAATCAACACAGCCTTCGGCGTCATCGCCAACCTTGCCGATGATATGCGTAACCTGCAGCGCTCCGAAATCTCCGAGATCCGTGAGATGTTCACCTCCACACAGGTCGGTTCTTCCACCATGCCACAGAAGCGGAACCCATGGAACAGCGAGCATGTGAAAAGCCAGTGGAAGGCCTTTGCTCCGCGTATGATGACCTTCTTCATGGACCAGATATCAGACCATCAGCGGGACCTGACAAACTCTGCATCGGAGCGGTTCATAACCGACTATCTGGCAGGTTTCTCCGCAGCTGTGAACCGGCTTAAGAAAGTGCTTTCATCCCTCCATGTGGACAAAGAGCGGCTTATGAAGAACCTTTCCTTCACTGGAGATCTGGTTCTGGCCGAAGCTGCATATATCCTCCTTTCCTGCGGCGGCGAGCCGGATGCCCACGAGATTATCCGCAAGATTACCCTGGAGAGCGAGAAAACAGGTGAGCGGATGTGCTCAATCCTCAAGAAGAACGACAAGATCTGGAACACTATAAAGACTCAGATGGAGAGGACAATCGGCATAGAGCCTGAGGAGTTCTTCAGCCATCCGGAGCTTTACCGTGGTCTTGCGGCCCAGAAAGCAGCAAAGCTTGCTGCCAAGTATAAGGCAGAGATGGAGAAACTCAAGAAATGAATATCGTAGTTATCGGCGCCCAGTGGGGTGATGAGGGAAAAGGAAAAATTGTAGACTATCTGGCTGATTCAGCATCAGTGGTGACCAGGTTCTCTGGCGGTGCCAACGCAGGACATACTATTGTAAGCGGCGGCGTAACCTACAAGCTGCACCTGGTTCCCTCCGGCATTGTTTATCAGGATAAGACTGTCATCCTCGGAACCGGCATGGTCATTGATGTGGAATCCCTTTTTGCAGAGCTTAAGACTCTGGAGGAGCAGGGAATCAAATGGAAGGGACGTGTCCTTATTTCAGAGCGTGCCCATCTGGTATTCCCGACCTACAAGGCAATGGATCTGGAGATGGAGAAAAAGCGCCGGAACCCTATAGGAACCACCGGCCGCGGTATCGGCGTAGCCTATGCACAGAAGGCAGACCGGGACGGAGTCCGCTGCTGCGACCTTTTCAACCCCGATGTATACAAGACCCTTAAGGATGAGGAAAAAGCCTTCATAGAGCCTTACATGGGCCGCATAAAGGATATGATTGTAGACCCTGTTGCATACATGGCAGATCGTAAAGATGAAAACAAGCTTTTCGAAGGAGCACAGGGAGCCCTTCTGGACATCGATACCGGAACCTATCCTTATGTTTCATCCGGCTACTCAATTGCATCAGGTGCCTGTGCAGGGGGCGGAATCGGCGCTCTGGACATAGATGCTGTATATGGCGTATTCAAGGCATACAACACCAGGGTGGGCAACGGCCCCTTCCCAACCGAGTTCGACCACGATGCAGAAGGGGAGCTTGAGAACAAGGTGCGGGTGACCGGCAGGGAATTCGGTGTAACCACCGGACGGCCCAGACGCTGCGGCTACCTTGACCTGGTGGCTCTTAAATATGCATGCCGTGCCAACTCCATAAGCGACCTGGTGCTTACACACCTGGATATCTACGACGACATGGAAGAGATCAAGGTGTGCACCGCTTATGAGTATGAGGGAAAGAAACTCACCGACTTCCCGGCACGGGTGGATATTCTTGAAAAGGCAAAGCCTCTCTATCAGACCTTCAAGGGGTGGAAAAAGAATATCTCCGGCACCAAGAAGTACGAGGATCTGCCTCAGAAGGCAAGGGAATATGTGGAGTTCATCGAGAAGTATACAGAGACTCCGATAACCATCATCTCGGTCGGCTACGAGCGGGATGACACCATGATCAGAAAACCGGTATGGACAAAATAATAGTACTGGATTTCGGAAGCCAGTATAACCAGCTTATAGCCCGGCGTATCCGTGAGTTCGGGGTATACAGCGAGCTGCACCCGGGTAACCTTACCCTGGATGCCATCAAAGCAATGGGCGATGTGAAGGGCATTGTCTTCTCGGGCGGCCCCAACAGCGTCTATGACCCGGATGCACCCAAGTGCGACCCTGCTATTTTCAAAGCAGGCATCCCGATTCTTGGAATCTGCTACGGTATGCAGATGACCCACCAGATGCTGGGAGGCACTGTAAAATCAGCAGAGAAGCGGGAATACGGCAGAGCCGAAATAGAGTGCCGGAGTTCGGTGCTGTTTGACCGGCTGCCTCTGCACCAGGTGGTGTGGATGAGCCACGGCGACCAGGTGGCAACTCTAGCTCCCGGCTTCAAGGCTATAGCCTCAAGTGCCACCTGTCCCAATGCAGCCGGCGCCGACGAGGCCCGCCATATCTACACACTTCAGTTCCATCCAGAGGTGCGGAACTCCGAGCACGGCCTTGAGATTCTGCGTAACTTCGTGTTCAAGGTGTGCAAGGCCAAGGCCGACTGGACCATGAAGGACTTCATACAGCGGCAGATAGAGGAGATCCGCAGCAAGGTAGGGGACGACAAAGTGCTGCTGGGCCTCTCCGGCGGCGTGGATTCATCTGTTGTTGCAGCCCTGCTTAACAAGGCAATCGGCAAGAACCTCTACTGCATGTTCATAGACCATGGTCTTTTAAGGAAAGGGGAGGCTGAATCAGTAATGGACACCTTCTCCCGGAACATGGACCTTAACCTTATCAAGATAGACGCTTCTCAGCGCTTTCTGGAGAAGCTTAAGTGTGTGTCAGACCCGGAGAAGAAGCGCAAGGTCATAGGAGGGGAGTTTATCTACACCTTCCGGGACGAGGTTGCAAAGCTTCTGAAAGGAACCGATATCAAGTGGCTGGCCCAGGGCACTCTCTACACCGATGTTATCGAGAGCGGCACCAAGACAGCCCAGACTATAAAATCACATCACAACGTAGGCGGTCTGCCCAAGGATATGAACTTCAAGCTTCTTGAGCCCTTGAACCGTCTGTTCAAGGACGAGGTGCGCGCTCTCGGCACAGCCCTGGGCCTGCCTGAGGAGATGGTATGGCGGCAGCCGTTCCCGGGTCCGGGATTAGGTGTCCGGGTGCTGGGGGAGATAACCCTGGAGAAGCTAACTATAGTGCAGGAAAGCGATGCCATCCTCCGGGAGGAGATACGTAAAGCTGGACTCCAAAGGGAAATCTGGCAGTACTTCACATGCCTTCCTGACATCCGTTCTGTGGGAGTGATGGGCGATCAGCGCACCTACGACTACACTGTGGTGGTGCGGGCTGTCACCTCTATCGACGGTATGACAGCAGACTGGGCGCGTATCCCTTATGATGTGCTGGACAAAATCTCCACCCGCATTGTCAACGAGGTGGCCCATGTGAACCGGGTGGCCCTGGACATCACATCCAAGCCCCCAGCCACCATTGAATGGGAATAATATGAACTATCTGAAATTTGGAAACGGCGATAAAACTCTGGTTATGATACCGGGACTCAGCGTGCAGAGCGTGCTGAATATGGGCGATGCAGTCAAGAATGCATTCAAAGCTTACGAGAATGTCTTTACAACTTACTTGATTGACCGGCGGGAGGATCTGCCTCCCGTTTATACAGTTGAAGATATGGCCCGGGACACAGCAGAAAAGATGAAAGAATTGGGGCTAAAGGACGTATGCCTTTTCGGTGCTTCCCAGGGCGGTATGATAGCCATTCTGATTGCAGCCTGGTATCCGGAGCTGGTTCATAAGCTGGTTCTTGGCTCCACCACAGCCAAGGTTTCAGAGGCCAGCAATGGTATCCTTGGCAAGTGGATCAATCTGGCAAAGGAGCGGAAAGGGGAGGAACTCTACCTGGATTTCGGCGACAAACTATATCCACCTGCTCTGTTTGCCCAGTACCGGGAAATGCTTATCGCTGCTGGGAAAAACGTAAAGCTGGAAGAGTTCGACCGCTTTGTGATTGTGGCCAAGGGTGCCGAGGACTTTGATGCCACCGCCGAGCTTGATAAAATCAAGTGTCCTGTATTGGTTATGGGCGCCGAGGATGACCACGTTCTGGGGCCGGAAGGCTCCTACGACTTATCCCGCCATCTGGGATGTCAGCTCCATATGTACACAGGCTATGGCCATGCCTGCTACGACACTGCGCCGGACTACAGAGAGAGAATGGCCAAGTTCTTTATCTAACCATTTTTTGTCCAACATATTGACATATCGTCCAAATTAGTGCTAATATTGGACGAAAATATTAGTTGTTGGACGAAAAAGTATGCGTACATTTGACTACACAAAGTTATCAGAAAAAAAATGGAATAACGATATTCTGACTCTTGTTGCCCGTATCCATGAATGTAAGGGCAGACAAGATTTATTTGTAAGGCAGAAACCTGCGGAACTTGACCGGCTGGTGGAGATTGCAAAAATCCAGAGTACAGAAGCATCCAATAAAATTGAAGGTATAGTAACTACCGACAAACGGCTTAAACAGCTGCTTGCAGAAAAGACATCACCACGGAATAGAGATGAAAATGAGATAATGGGATATAGGGATGTCCTTAATACTATTCATGAGAGTCACGATTATATTCCAATACGGTCGTCGTATATCCTGCAGATGCACCGGGATATGACGAGAAGGGCAGGCCTATCCTTTGGAGGGCGCTTCAAGACTGTCCAGAACTATATCAATGAGATCAAACCTGACGGAACAGTAGTGACAAGATTTACTCCGACTGCTCCATATGATACACCTGAGGCTGTAGAAAACCTATGCAAGGCGTATGAATATGCTGTTGCAAACGAGAAAGTTGATGCATTGATTCTTATACCTGCATTTATCTGTGATTTTCTTTGCATACACCCGTTCAATGATGGAAACGGCAGAATGAGCAGGTTATTGACTCTGCTTCTTTTATATAAGCATGGTTACAGTGTAGGAAAATATATCAGTATTGAGAAACAGATAGAGAAAACAAAGGACCTCTATTACGATGCTCTTGAAGCTTCTGATGCAAAATGGCATGAGGAGAAAAATGATCCTGTACCGTTTATTCACTATATGCTGTCTGTCGTTTTAGCCTGTTATACTGATTTTGAGGACAGGGTAGGGATGATGTCCAATCTTGGGAAATCCAGTACTGCTTATGATATTGTTAAAAAATATGTTGAAGAAAAGGTCGGCACTTTCAATAGTGCAGATGTAATTGCACATTGCCCAAGTGCAGGACGTTCTTCAATACTGGCTGCACTTAAACGGCTGGTTCAGGAAGAGAGAATTCTTAAACATGGCGTTGGAAAAAGCAGCCGTTATGTCAGGTTGAATTAGGGGTATTGTAATGAGAAATAAAATTATTATTCTGATTTCAATATGCATCATGCTTTTCGTTCTTGCTGATGCAGCATCTGCCTGCACCGGAGTGTATGTGGGTTCCCAGGTCAGTGCCGACGGAACTGTTATTTTCGGCAGATCCAACGATTACCAGGTGGTGTGGGGAAACCATATTGTGTCGGTGCCGCATGTCAAGAATAAAAAGGGCAGGACATTGCCGGTAAACGATTCCGGTACGGTGCAGGCCCCTCTTCCGGCAACCACATATCACTATACTGCAACACCATGGATGGACAGCACTTTGGCTGACAACGGTCTTGCCCGGGATGCAACAGTGGGAGCAAACGAATATGGTGTGGCTATGACCATGGCAGTGACAGCCGATTCCAATTCAAAGGCTCTGGATGCTGACCCCCTGGTCAAAGATGGTCTTACCGAAAGGACAACTGTAGATCTGGTGATATGCCAGAGCAGCACAGCACGTAAGGCTGTGGAGGTGCTTCTCGGCATAATAGACACCTATGGAAGCAGCGAATGCAATGTTGCTGTCATAGCAGATCAGAAAGAGGCCTGGTATGTGGAGATGTATACAGGCCATCAGTATGCGGCGGTAAAACTGCCCCAGGATAAAGTCTCTGTATTTGGAAATGAGTTCACCATGGAATATCTGTCTGAATTTGAAGAGACCATTGTCTCCAGGAATCTTCTTGCTCTGCCACAGCAGAAGGGCTTTGCTGTCTATGGCAAGAACAGGGAACTTAATCTTTATGAAACCTACTCGGGCGATACCATGGCCAAGGATTATAACCAGATGAGGACATGGATAGGGCATAGAATTCTTGCTCCATCTGTTTTCGGGGTCTATGATCTTCATAAAAACTATCCTCTCTGCTTTACTCCAGATAAAAAGGTTTCTCTTGAAGATGTCTTTTCCATTATGCGTAACCGGTATGAGGGGACAGAATTCTCTCCGGACGAGACCGGCAGGACCGATATCAGGGTAATCGGCACCGACACTGCTATGAGCGTTCATGTAGTCCAGGTGTATCCAGACCTTCCGCCGGCTGTCTCCTGTGTCACATGGGAGAGTTCCGGACCTGCCATTTATGGGGTGTTTGTGCCTGTATCAAACGGATGCAGGAAAGTGAACTCATCCTATGGTGCCAACCAGCCTAAGGAAGCTGCAGGTATATTTGATACTGATCACTATCCTTACTATGTGATGAAGGGATTAGCTTCTCTGTGTGTAGGACCTGAAAATTATGCTGTTTATGGCCAGCCGGTGAGGGATTATTGGCTTCGGGCAGAGAATGCTATGATGCAGGGGATGAGCCGGCTGTTGAGAGATGCATCAAACCTTAAAGTAAACAAGGCAGCTGAAATTATCAATGACTACTGCGATTCAGTGCAGAATCAGGCATTCAGCGATGGAAAGAAAATCCTTAATGATCTGCTCTGGACCATTGGCAAGAACAGCAATACTTTCAGAAAAGAAGCCAAGAAGAAACTGGAAATATCTCTTGATGCCTCTGCTTATATGCTGAAGTAATCGACTATATTATAACTTCTTGCCGTGGATCTCGCCGGGGACGCTCATCGGGTAGACACCGGTGAAGCACCCCTCGCAGAAGCCGAAGGCATCCGGATTACATTCACGGCATGCCTCAAGCATTCCCTTTGCACTGATGAATGCCAGTGTGTCAGCTCCGATCTCCTTGCAGATCTCCTCCACATTGTGCTTGTTGGAGATAAGCTCGTTCCGGCTCGGGGTGTCGATACCGAAGTAGCAGGGGAACTTCACCGGTGGAGATGCGATGCGGAAGTGCACTTCCTTGGCCCCGGCCCGGCGCAGTATCTGCACCAGACGGCGGCTTGTGGTACCACGTACTATGGAGTCGTCGATGACAACAACACGCTTTCCGTCCACAACAGAGCGTACGGCGTTGAGCTTAAGGAAAACCATGTTCTCCCGTTCCCGCTGTGTCGGTGCAATGAATGTTCTTCCGATATATCTGTTCTTGATAAGTCCGCTGGCATAAGGAATTCCGGTAGCCTTTGCATAACCCTGGGCTGCGCTCAAGCCGCTGTCCGGTACGCCGATTACTACATCTGCCGGCACACCGCTCTCCTTGGCAAGGCATGCACCCATCCGCTCCCGGGCTACATTGACTGGGATTCCATCCATGATACTGTCGGGGCGTGCAAAGTATACATACTCAAAGACGCAGGTACGTTTTGCTGTCCGCTCTCCGAACTCGTAGGAGGTGACTCCTTCCTTATTAATTATGACAATTTCACCAGGCTTGATATCCCGGATAAAGGTACCGTTAAGTGCATCAAAGGCACAGCTCTCGCTGGCCAGCATCCAGCCTCCGTCCACCTCGCCAAGGCACAGAGGGCGGATTCCGTTGGGATCTCTTGCTCCGATAACGCAGTCATCAGTCATAATAACCAGTGAGAAGGAACCCTTGATCATCTGGATAGTATCAATAAGAGCTCTTTCCAGCCCCTTCTTGTAGGAGCGGGCAATAAGCTTTAGAATAACTTCGGTGTCGCTGTTGCACTGGAAGGTACATCCGCTTTCCTCCAGCATCTCCCGCAGCTGCTCGTAGTTTACAAGCTGTCCGTTGTGGGCAACTGCAATGTCTCCCAGCTTGGTTCCCTGCATCATAGGCTGGGCATTCTCAGGGGATTTGTTACCAGCTGTGGCATAACGGACATGGGCGCAGGCTATATGACCGGTAAGAGCTTCAAGATGCTCCTGGCTGAACACCTCGGCAGTAGTTCCTTTTCCCTTGTGGAGCTTCATCTCCTTGCCGTCGCTGATTGCGATTCCGGCGCTTTCCTGTCCCCGGTGCTGCAGCGCATAGAGGGCATAGTAGGCAAGGGTAGCTGCGTTGAAGCCTTTTGCAGAGTAAGCTTTGTACTCTTTCTTGGAAGATGTGTCACTCTTGTTAAGGAAAATACCAACCACACCGCACTCGTCATGCAGCTTATCTTCTTCAAAAATATCGTAGCTCATATTAAAAATCCACCTTTCCGCCATTCTTTGCGGCATCTTTTGCAAGCTTCTTGCGGAAAGCAAGCAGTTTTTCTTTGATTTCAGGATATTTGATCCCCAGGATCTCCAGGGCTAAGTATGCAGCATTCTTCGCATTGTTGATTCCCACGCTGGCTACCGGAATCTGAGGAGGCATCTGCACAGTGGAGAGGAGGGCATCCATACCGCCAAGACCATTGCTCTTGCCAGGTGTCACGCACTCAAGTGGAACACCCACAACAGGGAGCACAGTGTGGCCTGCAATCACCCCAGGAAGGGCGGCAGAAAGGCCTGCACCTGCTATAATCACCTCGCAGCCATCTTTCTCAACCTTGGCCAGCGTCTTGATCAACAGATCCCCGGCACGGTGGGCAGAGATTGCATATGCGCTGTAATCTACGCCGAATTCAGCAAGGACGTCGGCAGCTTTCTTCATTGTTTCGGTATCAGATTTTGATCCAAAGAATATTGCAACTTTCATAACTTATTTTACCATAAATCGGGAATGCTTGACAATTAGGGGAGAGTATAGACTTGCGGAAAAGGGACTAAAATGATACTGTTTCAGCAGGAGAAAACTATGAAGAAAATTATCAGCGGCAAAGTCCGCGAAGTATATGATTTGGAAGATGGCCGCATGGTCATTGTAACCACCGACCGCCTCTCTGCGTTTGATGTTATCCTGCCACGGCTTATCCCCGACAAGGGAAGGGTTCTGAATGCCCTGTCCAACTTCTGGTTCGACTACACCAAAGATATTGTTAAGAGCCACATGATCTCGTCAGACCTTAAGGATATGCCTGCAGAGTTCCAGAAACCGGAGTACGAGGGACGCACCATCCTGGTGAAGAAGCTGAAGATGCTTCCTTACGAGGTTATTGTCCGGGGCTATATGTTCGGCAGCATGTGGGAAGCTTATAAGAAGGGAGAACCTTTCCTGGGACACAAGTTCGATAAGACTTATCAGCAGGCCGAGAAGCTGGCTGAACCTATTGTGACACCATCTACCAAGGCTGAGTTCGGAAACCATGATGTGAATGTCACCCTCCAGTACATGAAGGATGATTTGGGAGAGAAGCTGGGAAGCCAGATAGAGAAGGCTGCAATCGCTGTCTACAAGAGGTGCTATGACCATGCATACAAGAACGGAATCATCATTGCAGACACTAAGTTTGAGTTCGGTCTGGACGAGAATGGAGAGCTGGTTCTTGCAGATGAGGTTCTTACCCCAGATTCAAGCCGTTTCTGGAACGCAGCCACCTATAAGGTAGGCACCAATCCGGCAAGCTTCGACAAGCAGTATGTGCGGGACTGGCTCAAGGCCAACAACCTGGCAGGCGACCCAAATATCAAGACTCTGCCCGATGACGTAGTGGAGAAGACTGCCGAGCTTTACAAGGAATGCGAAAAGCGTATTTGTAGGTAAGCCGCAGGGCAATATCATAGTCAAAAGCTCCTCAATCGAGGAGCTTTTTTATTAAACTAAAGAAAAAACTGGAAAAAACGGGATAACTATATTATAGTAGAATCTGAGGTATCTATGGCAAAAGAGACTAAGGCAAATATCGGATTTGAAAACCAACTTTGGGCTGCTGCATGTGAACTTTGGGGACATATTCCAGCAGCTGAGTACAGAAAAGTAATCATAGGACTTATTTTCCTGCGCTATATATCAAGTTCCTTTGAAAAACGATATAAAGAGCTTGTTGAAGAAGGTGACGGATTTGAGAATGATAGGGATGCATATGAGGAAAAGAATGTATTCTATGTTCCTGAAGAAGCCCGCTGGTCCACTATTGCATCTGCTGCTCATACTCCAGAGATAGGTATTGTCATTGATACTGCCATGAGGGCTATTGAAGCCGACAACAAAAAGCTTAAGAATGTACTTCCCAAGAACTACGCCAGCCCTGATTTGGACAAACAGGTGTTGGGTAATGTAGTTGACTTGTTTACAAACAATATCCGCATGGATGATGCAGAAGCCAACGAGGACTTGCTTGGCCGAACTTATGAGTACTGTATCGCCCAGTTTGCCGAAAAAGAGGGTGCCAGCGGTGGTGAGTATTATACTCCTTCCAGTATTGTAAAGACCCTTGTTGCCATATTGAAACCTTTCTCAAACTGCCGTGTTTATGATCCTTGCTGTGGTTCAGGTGGTATGTTTGTACAGAGTGCAAAATTTATCCAGGCCCATTCTGGTCGCAGGGGAGAAATCTCGGTCTATGGGCAGGAGGCTAATGCAGATACATGGAAGATGGCCAAGATTAATATGGCTATCCGCGGAATTGATGCAGATTTTGGGGATTTCCAGGCTGATACATTTACTAACGATCTGCATCCAAAGCTTAAGGCAGATTTCATACTTGCCAATCCTCCTTTCAATTATCATCCTTGGAGCCAGGAGAAGCTTAAAGATGATGTACGATGGAAATATGGACTTCCACCTGCAGGTAATGCGAACTATGCATGGATTCAGCACATGATTCACCATCTAGCCCCAGAAGGAAAGATTGGCCTGGTATTGGCAAATGGAGCACTTTCAACCCAAAGCAGCGGTGAAGATACAATACGAAAGAATATTATTGAGGCAGATTTGGTAGAAGGTATTGTAGCCATGCCAACTCAGCTTTTTTACAGCGTTACTATTCCAGTAACCCTATGGTTTATCTCAAAAAATAAAAAACAGAAAGGCAAAACACTCTTTATTGATGCCCGCAACATGGGTCACATGGTAGACCGCAAGCACCGCGACTTTTCCGAAGAAGACATCGCCCGCTTAGCCGACACTTTCACCTCATTCCAGAACGGCACCCTCCAGGACCAGAAAGGCTTCTGCGCCGCCGTCACCACAAAAGACATCGCAGCACAGGACTACATCCTAACCCCAGGCCGCTACGTCGGAATCGAAGAAGGTCCCGCAGACGATGAACCCTTCGAAGACAAAATGAAACGCCTTACAACCGAGCTCGGCACAATGTTTGCAAAAAGCCACGACCTGGAGGTGCAGATTAAAAAGAATCTCGAAATGATTGGATTTAAGATATAGGTTTAATTATGACTGAATGGAAAGAATGTAAGCTTGGAGAAATTGCAACATTCAAATATGGAACAATGCCTAAGAAGGATAAAATTCTTGAAAAAGGTGGTTTCCCTATTTATAGTGGATATAGAATTGTTGGATTATATAGTGAATATAATCTTGAGAATCCTGAACTTATTATAGTCGCACGAGGTGTTGGTGGAACTGGAGATGTAAAAATATCTCCAGAAAAATGCTTTCTAACAAATCTTTCCATTGTTGTTTTCTTAGACGAATCAAAACTCTTAAAAAAGTTTGCATATTACTATTTTACACTAAATAATTTACGATATCTTGATTCAGGTTCAGCACAATCACAAATTACAATTTCTGATTTGTCGAAAGTAAATATATCACTTCCCCCACTAGAAATCCAAAAGAAAATCGTCGCAATCCTTTCCTCCCTCGATGACAAAATAGAACTCAACAACAAAATCAACGTCAACCTAGAACAACAAGCCCAAGCCCTCTTTAAAAAATTGTTTGAAAAACAAATAGAAAAATTAACAGTAGAAAACAGTAAACCTCTCTCTGAACTTATAGATATTATTGACAATCGTGGTAAAACACCTCCCACTTCAACTGAAAGAAATTGTTTTCCAATATTAGATGTCGGTGCTTTGAATAGTAATGGTCGTATTATTGATTATAAGAATTGTACAAAATTTGTTGATGAAAAAACTTTTAATACATTTTTCAGAGATGGCCATCCTGAAGAAAACGATATTTTACTTTCTACAGTTGGAAGTTTGGCACAAATAAAGTTTTTCAAAGGTAACATTGGTTGCATCGCACAGAATGTTGTCGCATTCAGATCAAAAAAGTTATCGTCAACATACTTGTATGAATATCTTAAATTTATACGAAATAACTTATTGGCTTATAATATAGGTTCTGTTCAACCAAGCATAAAGGTTACACATATAATCAAATACCTGATTTATATTCCAACATACAATGAATTAAGTTTTTTTGATTCTTTTTCTAAATCAATAACAGAACAGATCTATAATAATGTATGTGAAAATGAACGATTACTTTCCATTCGCGACACATTACTCCCAAAACTCATGTCTGGTAAGATTGATGCAAATACAATATCTATCTAATTTGTAATAATAAGCAGGAATTGTTTTTGTAAATGGAATAACTAATTATATGTTTTTATTTTTAATATTAGTTTTGGGGTTGCAGAAATGAGGATATTTACATTTGACAGTCGTGATAATATTTCATGGAATGTGATTAAGGATTATTTTTATCTTGATAATAAAAAAATGCATTATGAAATTGAGACTGCGTTTAATGAATTAAAAAAAATCTTAAAAAAGAATAAAATAAATTATGATGAATTAAGAACTATATTAACACCTTCACAAGGCAAAAACGAAATTTGTTTTGTTTATGATAGTTTAAAAACCTTGAATTCATCATATTATGGCTATGAAATACTTCAGGGCTTGCTCCCAGAATTATTAGAATGTGAAAAGTTAAGCATTTTCTATGGAGATATAATAACAAATGGCAAAGAATCTAATATTCAAATAAAAACCTTTTTACAAGAAAAGCTTCCTAAATATGATTTTAGCACTTATCGACTGTCGAACCAGTATTTCGTTGTATATGCCAATAATCTAAGCAAAAATGATTTAATTCGTATAAATTTAGCTCAAGAGAAATATCCAAGTTATGTTGGATATATAGATATGACATTTCCTAATTTTCTAAAAGATATTCTTTCAGTTTGTATTGGAGTAAGATTTATTAAAATAATGAATAAAATTTGTATACCAACACCAGAAGACGATATAGATAATCCTCAAGGTTATGTGTGTTGTTCATTTGATGAAAATAAATACACTCTTATTGGAATTGATGATTTATTATTTGATAGCTTCTTATCTTATAAGATTCAAAGATCTTTTTATAAACATGATGAAACAGATCAATTATTTGGATTAGCCGCAGTATGTAATACTCCAGATGTTCTATCAGGATATACAATTACTCTTGCAGATGAGAAATTTAAATATATAAGAGAAGAAAAAGGTGGCGGTTTAAAAATAACTGGATTAGATGAATTAAGTAAGAATGATTTCATTAAAATTATTAAATATCTGCTTAATACAAATTATATCTTTGATATTGAGTTAAACGAACATTGTCTAAAATTTGCATCGATGATTGCCGTAAAGAATGGTGATTTCTGGCGT